>Ga0056914_10000078_pt1 | contig 124435 bp, 122 predicted proteins | sample TNRBio252014_DNA_FD_55168 | JGI IMG/M metagenome (GOLD analysis project Ga0056914, IMG submission 55168) | Wastewater treatment Type I Accumulibacter community from EBPR Bioreactor in Madison, WI, USA - TNR Reactor_6/25/2014_ DNA | ecosystem: Engineered > Bioreactor > EBPR > Anaerobic-Aerobic...
GATAACCCCTCCCGTTGCCGGACCTCTAGCACTTTACGACGAAAATCCAGTGAGTAACTCATCCCTTCATAATAATCAACCCTATTTGGTTTTGCTATAGCTGCTGCCTGAACGGTTCATCCCCACGGGTGTGGGGAACGGAGTCCCATGAATGCTCCCTATGGGTGGGGTGCCGGTTCATCCCCACGGGTGTGGGGAACGGCCACACAGCGCCAAACGCTCGACACTCACGCGCGGTTCATCCCCACGGGTGTGGGGAACGGATCGAAAATGAGGCGCTTCGGCGCTCAATGGACGGTTCATCCCCACGGGTGTGGGGAACGGACCATCAGAAAAAGAGGAGGAGAGAGGCGCGTCGGTTCATCCCCACGGGTGTGGGGAACGGCAGGCTGGCTGAAATGCGAAATGTCTTCACGTCGGTTCATCCCCACGGGTGTGGGGAACGGGTAATCCCGTCGATTGACACCAACCGTAACCGCGGTTCATCCCCACGGGTGTGGGGAACGGGCTCGTTGTGCGGCGGCTTGGTCTTGCGCGGCCGGTTCATCCCCACGGGTGTGGGGAACGGAACCCCTGGAAGTGAATTGCCGCTTACACAGTCGGTTCATCCCCACGGGTGTGGGGAACGGCTGCGCAAACAACGCCGGGCCATCAAAAGCAACGGTTCATCCCCACGGGTGTGGGGAACGGTCGCCGTCAAATCGCAAGGGAATCATGCCGGTCGGTTCATCCCCACGGGTGTGGGGAACGGTGTCAGACGACGCATGGGCTAGCCTGGAATAGCGGTTCATCCCCACGGGTGTGGGGAACGGGGTCTGGGTGGCGTAGGTCACGCTTTGGTTTTCGGTTCATCCCCACGGGTGTGGGGAACGGGCGGAACACGCTGAAAATGAGATTCGCAAGGAGGTTCATCCCCACGGGTGTGGGGAACGGATGGCCAAGTTTGGCAATCAATCCGCCATCGCCGGTTCATCCCCACGGGTGTGGGGAACGGCGTCAGGCGAAAACGATTGATTTGTTTACGGACGGTTCATCCCCACGGGTGTGGGGAACGGCAAACCATCACGCGGTATCGTGATGCCATTAACGGTTCATCCCCACGGGTGTGGGGAACGGTGGGTACGCGCCTGTTATTCGTCTCCGAAAACCGGTTCATCCCCACGGGTGTGGGGAACGGAAGGTTCATGATTTGATCAGAGCTGTCCAAATCGGTTCATCCCCACGGGTGTGGGGAACGGAGGATTTAACGCGCCGCCACATCCTGCCGGTGCGGTTCATCCCCACGGGTGTGGGGAACGGTGATCCAGTGACGCTGCGTCACTCGGTCGAGGCGGTTCATCCCCACGGGTGTGGGGAACGGCGGACCGGCCAGGCCTGCCTCACCGGGATCGCCGGTTCATCCCCACGGGTGTGGGGAACGGGTGGATGCCTGCAAAGAGGACGGTGACGCGCCCGGTTCATCCCCACGGGTGTGGGGAACGGATCCAGTAGACTATTCGTTGTCATTGCAATCTCGGTTCATCCCCACGGGTGTGGGGAACGGCTCAGTCGTTTCGGCTTCAGCTTCTTCGGCCGCGGTTCATCCCCACGGGTGTGGGGAACGGACCGCCACCAGCCAGCCGCCAAGCCACGCCAGCGGTTCATCCCCACGGGTGTGGGGAACGGCACAGCCAATCGGGTGTAATGGGTGCCGCCGACGGTTCATCCCCACGGGTGTGGGGAACGGTGGGAGGAAATTCAGCGCCAGGCTATGGCAGGCGGTTCATCCCCACGGGTGTGGGGAACGGCGCCGCCGTCGCTGCCGTGAGCGCAATAGCGACGGTTCATCCCCACGGGTGTGGGGAACGGGCTCATCGTGGCAATGCCATCCTTGATTTTCGCGGTTCATCCCCACGGGTGTGGGGAACGGTACCATTTTTCGAGCCGCTTCGATGGCGCTCCCGGTTCATCCCCACGGGTGTGGGGAACGGTTGGATCTCAGCTTGCTTACCACGGGCGCTAACGGTTCATCCCCACGGGTGTGGGGAACGGAGTGTTTCTTTGCCATCGTTGTTCACCCCAGCCGGTTCATCCCCACGGGTGTGGGGAACGGCAATCAATCCAGGTGCCATCACCCAGTGGTTGCGGTTCATCCCCACGGGTGTGGGGAACGGCCCTGGAAACTGCCGGTCCATCCAGATTTGCGCGGTTCATCCCCACGGGTGTGGGGAACGGCGTTACCGCCGCGATTGCCCCAGCCGTTATTACGGTTCATCCCCACGGGTGTGGGGAACGGGATACCGCAAGGCTTGTCCGAGAAGCCGTCTGCGGTTCATCCCCACGGGTGTGGGGAACGGATGGCCGCCCGTGAGGATGCCGTGGACCGTTTCGGTTCATCCCCACGGGTGTGGGGAACGGATAGGCGTCTGGGGTCAGTGATAGCCCAAAGGCGGTTCATCCCCACGGGTGTGGGGAACGGCTGTCCAGCGACCCACATAAAACCTGCTATAACGGTTCATCCCCACGGGTGTGGGGAACGGGAGCGCTCGACTACAGCCCAGCAGTTGAGCGGCGGTTCATCCCCACGGGTGTGGGGAACGGATACCGAATGGCTGATCTGGCGCTAACCACGTCGGTTCATCCCCACGGGTGTGGGGAACGGGCGAGCGTGCTGTCCAGTAAAACGGCGTAGCGCGGTTCATCCCCACGGGTGTGGGGAACGGCGGACGTGGTGTATTCCGCCGACTGGGGGCCGTCGGTTCATCCCCACGGGTGTGGGGAACGGTGCGCCGAATCGGCCGCCATGACGGACAAAGGCGGTTCATCCCCACGGGTGTGGGGAACGGACTTCTTCCAATTCTCTGAAATTTCTAAGAAAAAAGAAGCCTAAAAAATCTACCAGATTCTTGCTCGAACCGTAGAGCAAGGCATCCGTTTCTTAAACCCAATATCCTATTGATTAATATTGTCATTTTCCGAAGAGGGCATCGGCAAAAATGACACCAATTTCAATCCATCGAATTCCACCGGAATACGCCGATTCTGACCCAGCGTCACGAAGTCGAAACCCGATTCCGTATTCGTACTCCATGCCATCACCGCATTGCCTTTTTCAATCCCTGCCTCGACATTTTTCCAAATCATCTCCCGCACTCGCCGCGTGACATCGCCTACATACACCCCAGCACGAACTTCCAGCAGCCAAATCGCCAAGCGTCCCCGCAAGCGCGGCGGTGCATTCTCAAGTACGATGACCAGCATCGCCGATACTCTCCGGGTTAGGAATCGCTGGTGGAATAGATTCCGGTGGCGCAGTCGGCACGGCCAACTCACCGGCTGCCAAAACCTCCTCAATGGTCGGAATGATTCGCTCTAGCAACTTCGTCTGCCGAAAGCAATCGCGGCACTTCAAACGGACTTCCCGTTCCGGCTCGCGCTGGGGTTTCGCCGCAACTTGAAATCCAATCGGTACAACCGTGTCAAATTTAAAAAGATCAGCAATATCGTAAACAAACGATAGCGGTTTTCCGGTATGGATAAAACCGACGGCGGGTGCATAACCCGCTGCGAGTACCGCCGCCTCGGTAATGCCATACAGACAGGCGGTTGCAGCACTGAGGCAGCGATTGACCAGATTGCCAGAATTCCAGTCGTCCGGATTGTAATCGCGCCCATCCCAAGTCACCCGAAAGCGCTGCGCCAAAATCTGATAAGTTTTGCGGACTCGTGCCCCTTCGATACCGCGCAACTGCTCAACGCTACGCCGGGTTGGCGGCTCCTCACCAAAGCGAATAGCGTACATTTTACGCACAACCTTCAAACGTGCAGCGTCATCAAGCGCCAGCTTGGCCTGATACAACAAGCGATCAGAGCGTGCTCCACCCGGTTGCCCGGAGGAATACAAGCGGACGCCCGCTTCACCAACCCAAACCAACAGCGTTCCCACCCGCGCCGCTAGCGCGGCGGCTGCGTGAGAGACCCGCGTTCCCGGTTGCAACATCAAACACGCCACACTGCCCACCGGAATATGGGTTCTCACGCCGTTGATGTCCACCACCACAAATGCCCCATCCACTACGTCGATTTCACCGTATTCAATGAATACCATGGATACTCGGTCTTTCATCGGAATCGGTTTAAGCGGTGGCAGTAGCTCGGTCATAGCCGCCGTACCAGCAACAGGCCACAACCAAAGCTTTTCGCCGGACCAATGCCGTTTTCCAGCACTCTGACCAAATGATCCGGCGCTTTAATGTGCAGTACCCCTTCAAAGGTGGCCGTCACAATCTTGCCGCCGTACCCACTTTTGCGGAAATACAGCGGAGAATGCGGCAATACCGTCACACTCTCCACGGTCGCCGCGGGGGCCAACTGGCGGATCAACCACTCACGCTGTTGCTCCTCATGCAGCAACGGCACTCGGCATTTGAACTTCTGCTTCTTGTCAGGACGCTTATCCGGTTTGGCGTCTGCCTGCGTATCGACAATGGTCTTAATGGGATTCGCAGTCAGCAAAAACGCCAGCCGCTGCGCGGTTTGCGGTTGCGGGTTAAATTCGCGACAACCCAACGTCTGGATGGAAGCAACTGGTGTAGGACGCTGGCGGGATTGCACCAGAAACCGCGCAGGGCGACCAGTTTGATAAGTCTCGGTGCGGAACAAAAAACCGGCCCGTTGTTCTGCGTTGCTGCGGCGCGATTCAAGCACTTCACCCGGAAATAACCGCCAAAGACAGCGGTGAATGTCGTAGGGGTTATGGACGGCAGACCAGGGGATTTCCACGCGACTGATGAACATCTAAACCTCCTGTTCCGAGCCATGGCGATAAACCCGTCGCGTGCCGAATTGGCGGTAACGGCCATACAGAGGAACGTCGCGCAGGGGTAGGGGCTTGCCATTGGCCAGCGTCTCCCCTTCGGCGTACATTGGGCCGTGGCCCGGCGATATCTGGGCTAGCGCGATTTTGGCATCGTTTGCCTCCATCGCCTCGCCGCTTTCCAACAGTGGTCGAGCTAACGGACACGACCGCCGCCCCAGCACCGGCGTATACAGCGGCTGGCGCAACGCCTGAATAAGGCGCTCCAAGGAATACACCGCGTTCGGCTTTTCCATCACCGCGACGGTAAACGCCGCGTCGTGCAGATATTCCCGGTAAGAGACCACCGGATATTCATTCTTTGAACCGTTGACCTTGCGGGCATCGCAGACGGTATGGAAATCGCGCAATTTGAGCGAATCCCGGCGTTGCGGCTTTTCCTGTTGGGGTCGGCAGACCTCACCATCCACCCGAACCGTGAATTCGACACTTTGGGCTAGCTGTTCCAAGGCCGGTCTATCTTGGCGATCCAGACCCAGACAAGCGCCGATTAAGCCCAGCAAGCCGCTACGGGTGGGGAAATGATTGGCGGGCCGGAAATCTTCGTAGGTGTGGGTTCCCCACGCCTGCATCGGCCCATCAAGCCGGAGTATGAGAAAGCGTGGCATGGCAACCTCCTCAACTCTGACCATCCTTGCCAATCCAAGCTTCCACCGCTGACAGTGTTGCCAGTTGCTTTAAGCCAGCAGGGCTGTCAAACGATGGTAAGGAGACAGCCACTACGGCGTTTTCTGCCAGACTGTAGAAAGTATTGAGCGTTGCCCAGTATGTCGCCAGCGCCTGAATCGAAGGTTCCAGATAGCCCCCGTCCCGTGCCGGTTTGACCGGTTTTTCAAAGGCGTTGACCAGTGAGAGCGGCATATCACTAAAACTCACCAGCGCGAAATCCGCCGGATTATGGGCGGCGAAGGATTGCTGTTTGGCGCTGGGAACCACCGTGCTAAGCAGGTGGCAAACGTGTTGGGCAATCTCCAGCGCCCGCTGCCGGGATTCCGGCGTTTCGGCGCTGGTCATGGTGGGAATCAGGCCCAGATTGACCTGTAACTGCTTCAGATTCAGGCTGGCATAGCGATAAAACACACCGGCGGAAAATTGCTGGGTATCCAGATGGCCCGCCCCGACCTCACCCGAATCGACCACCAAATCATCGACAGCGGTAAACCAATCGACATCCTGCGGTTCAACCGCATGGGTGGTCAGCACATGTGCCACAGCCAGTGCGCCGTCGATGCTGGTCATTAAGCCGGAAGTCGCCATGCGCCCGGAAAGCGCAATATCCAACGCCGAACCCATGGCCTGACGAATTTGGGCCGTATTGGCGCGAACTGCTTTTATTCGTTTGTCAGCCAGTGCCTCGTCGATTAATTCTTGTTCAGTTTTTTTATTCTTTCCTTTCTGTTTGGTTGCTTTCTCCTTAGCTTTTTTCGTCTCTTCGTCCGTGAGCTTGATGTCTTTAAGGATATTGCACAAAAGCCGAATCTCTTCCAATGCCCACGGTGCAACCGCTAATTTCTTCTTTTCGTTTGAACCGGTGTCAGCGCCTTGCTGTTCGCTTTCATCATCCGATTCAGGCTGTTCAACATTGGATCTAACAAATAGCTCCATCGTTTGTGTAATTAGCTTTGGATCAAACTCATCGCGTAGCTTTTCGACGAATTGCGAAGTTAGGGCTTCAAGCTCGCGAGTTCGAATTGAGGATTCACCAAAGTGTTCCTGATAATAGGCACTTTTACGGATTGCTCGCTTTAGTGACTGACTGGAAATCCGTACCCGTGTTTTACCGCCAAAAGTAGCGGTTTTCTGCATGTTCATATCATCCCGATTGAGACAGGATGGGCTGTGCGACATCAGGACATGGAAATTGATGAAGTTTTTATGCATTTTCATGGTTCTCTTCCTTCTTGGCGTATTGCGCTAGATAATAATTTTCTATGAATTCACACTTGGTGTGCTTCTTATCCCAAAACCACAACATTTTGCCAAACTGAGTCCAATCAACCTGAGGTTCAATTTGCATGGCGATTCGCCGCAGTTGAATCATATCCATCGGGTCGTCACTGCGGGCGATTTGAAACATGCGCATTTCATTGATGTTGGCTTTAGCGCATGGGGCGCTGAAGTGAGCCGCCTTCGGCTGGTGCTTGGCCCAAGGCAGCAGGAAAACGACTCGCAGGGATTTTTCGTTTGGTTTAATACCGTGTAACAGCCGGTACAGAGCCGGTTTCATCATCAGATCTTGCGGCTGTGCCGCGCGTCGTAGATCGGCTTTCTGACCGTTTGATAGCGCATCAAACCGCTCTCGTAGCATAACGAAATTAAAAAGCTCTGCATGGGTGGCGGAAGTCAATTGAGTTTCTCCTCAAGCTCACGATCCAATTTACGCCGTGTCCGGGCAATAATGGGAATTAATTCCGGTTTATGGGCATAGGGGTCCGTGAGTTCTTCAAATATTTTCTTGCAAATCGTGGTAAGTTTAATGGCCAGTTGTTTTTCAATTCCATCATCCTCCTTATCCAGAAAGTTATAAAAAAGCGTCTCCGTGCGAGCGTAGTAAATTTTTTCACCCGGCTCGTGAATGGGAACCCCGATGCCTTTCATGCCTCGGTCTTTATCGCCCTGGGCAGCAAACCAAAGTTGTCCGCGTAAAATCTTTCTTGCCTCCTTACCAAGTTGAACTAACCGAACGATCTCATGGTGCTTATCCTGCCAGCCACTTGCTAAACTGATCAGTTCATGACGGCGTTCTAATACCGAGGCTTGTTTATTACGATAGCCGCCAACGATGAGATGAAGCTTTCCTTTTCCTCGCATGTTAAGTTGACCCGCCTGAATGACGGGTCCGGCAGGAACACACCCTTCTTTAACATCTTTGTTATTAAGGTCGCGTGGTACGATAAATTCAGACAGCAATGTCCAAGCCGGCGCTGTGGTTGTAAAGGAAATGAATTTTTTCTCAGGGATTCCTTTTTTAAGGCTTTCAATCTGTACACCGTGTGGGTGGGGCCACACGCCTTCTACTGTGAAATTAAATTTCTCCTTGCGAAATCCGGAATAAACTACGCTGGGATCACCGCCTAAAACATCACAAGGCGCTTCCTCGTCCGCTTTGATTAACTCCACATGGGCAGGCTGCCAAAACAGCCCACGCACTAATGGAATGTTCAGAGAAGCGTGGATGATTTCCTTCTCGCGAATTGGTCGAATCCACGTCGGCACATCGTCAGCAGCGCAGGGTTGATACTTCGGTAACCGCTCCTGTACCCGTGGCAGGGTCAGCACGTTTCGCCAGAGGGTTTCGCGGAGATCGCGCCCGGCCACCAGCGTTGTGACCGGTGCACCGCCGCGCAAGCCGCCCTTAAAGCCGCCTCCGAAGCTGGGACAGTTCATCGCTTGGTTGAACAGCGCAATCGCGGCCACTGTTGGCCCTAGCCGTTTGACTTCGCCCACTTCGTTAAAAAAGGCGTGGTTGTTGCCTTCGGGCAAACCGATCAGCAACTTCTGAATGGGCGTATCTTCCTTGGACTCAACGCCGCGCGTCTGCATGAACGGTTGAGTCGGGTGATCGAGGTCGAACCAGTCCCGAAAGGGCGCAACGTGATCGGCAAATTGCTCTGGACTGAGCGGTTTGGTGATGAACGCGCGGAGTGCCGCGTCATCGGTTGGCAGGAAAATAATCTGGGTGATGCACGTTAACAGTTGAATGCCAGCCAATTCTAAATCGTCACGGGGCAGGCTGATTGCCCAGTGTCCCTCGCCGCAGAGTAGTTCCTCGTAGGTCAGTAAACGGAATGGCCCAACACCGTTATCGGCGCGTACGGGAATCCAGGCTGAATGTAGTAAGTTCACGTAAGTCCTCCCTTAGGGTTAACGTAAAATCGTCCTGCAATTCAAACAGATGATAATAAATAATATTTTGATATTTTAGGTGCGCTCTGATGCTAAGTTATCGCTCTTTCGTTCCAGACCAAACTCCTTGCTGTAGTACAAAGTAGCGCTTTCCAGATGACTGGCCCACTTATCGGCACCGTCCGCTACAAACGTCAGACGATAACGACCTTCATCATCGGTCGGGCAGTTCAAGAGGGTGGACTTTCGCCACGTGTGCGGAACTGAGATAGCGTTTAGGTTCAAGGCTTCAGCGCGTGGTCCGTCCTCCATCACATTAAGATTCGAGCCATCCAGCAGGCTTCCATCCGCTATGACCGGTAGAATTGTTAAGCTCATCTCACCATCGCGGGTGTGAACTGCGATGCTTGCCTCGTCATCCCCGTAGAGTTTGCGCGGCGTCGAAATCATCTGCTGGGCGTCTGCCTCGGCGGCGTTTCCTTCAATGTGGAACTTGTCATAATCGAGGCGGATCGCTTCAGGTTCATCATCCCAGTCCTCCTGCTGATAAACCGGCTCAATCCAGTCCCGGTAAGCGGCTGGAAATTCAAGCGTTTTTGTCTGGGTCAACAAGCGTTCCGTGCGCCACAGGACACGGATATTGCCGTAAATGAATTTGTGCGCTCCGTAATCTTCGCCTTCGACTGAAATCACCGTACAACGCGCCGTTTCAAAACCCGCTGGCCGATGAGGCCGCTGATGGCGATGCAGGCGTCCCAACCGTTGAAACAGTAAATCCACCGGGCAAATTTGGGTCAGCAACCAATCAAAATCTAAATCCAGACTTTGCTCGACCACCTGTGTGGCTACCAGAATCCGTCCACTTGATCTCTCCGACTCTCGGCCATAGTGCTGAAATACCAATTTTTCCTTGGTTTCGCGGTCAGCGAACCGATAGCGGGCATGAAATAGATCAACGGGCCGATTCGTTAGCTCGCGCAAACGCCGCGCCAATCGCTGGGCGTCATCCACCAAATTCACTACTACACCAACCAACGCGCCGGTTTCAGCAGCAGCGATAAGGCGAGCCAGCAAGGCTTCATCGGGAAAAGCGCCCGGTAATTTCAGCAATTCTAGGGCGACGCTGCGGGTGAACAAACCCGCTTCGTCTGCAACTGTGGCGGGTATCACCGGACCGCCCGTTGCACACCAAACCGCCGGATAAGGGGCTTCTGTTGGCCCGCTGGCCGCCCAAGCATCGAGCAACCGGTTACGCAACCCCGAGGGTAAGGTTGCGGATAACAGAACCGCGCTACCGCCAGTCGCCTTCTGTCGAGTCAGCACCTCCTGTAGCAGACCGTGCATATAGCGGTCATAAGCGTGGACTTCATCGACGATCAGTACCGATTTATGAATCCCAAAGCCCCGCACAAACTGATGGCGTACCGGCAGCACTGACAATAAGACCTGATCGACCGTGCAAATCCCAAGCTGGCCGAGAAACACCCGCTTACGGCTTTGTGCCAGCCATTGTGCGCATTGTTGGGTGGCTTCCTGCGAACCTTGGGCGCTCGGTTGTCGCGCTCTGGCCAGCAAGGCTTGGAACTCAGAATGAAACCGACTTTTGCCATGGGCCAGCACCAGATTAGTGCCCTTACTGCAAAATGCTTTTTGGGCGAAATCTTCCACCCGTTTGAGCATAGCGTTTGCTGTTGCCTGCGTCGGTAGCGCGAAAATCACAGAATCGGCGGTTCCGCTGGCCAGTAAGCGCCAAGCATGTGCTAATGCGGCTTCCGTTTTGCCACTGCCAGTGGGCGCTTCGATCAAGGTGAGACTGGATGCAGTAGGCCACGCATCAACCAACCGTTGGATGCTGTGCGGCGTTTCACCTGCTTGCAATAACGCGGTCAACCCTTGATAGGGCTGCGTCGAACCGATCAGGCCGAGATGCTGTAACCATCGTCCGTTACTGAATTGACTTGCCCGCTCGGCGAGATAATCGGCCAGTGCTATTGTTGGATCAGCGGCAACATACGGCATGATCTCAATATTCGAGCCGATCCAATCACAGACTGAACAAAAGCCCGCCAGTACATGCTGAGCGGCGGTATCGCAAGTGGGCAAAAGCGCTGTCAGGGAGAGACCTTCTGGATGCAGAAATAAAGCGGTCAGCGCGTTTACCAACTCCTGTCGCGCTTGTCGGTCTTGCTTAGCGGCGGGTTTATTTTTGGGCGGAAGAAAATCGGCGGTGGTGCTGGCGATGTCGCCGTGGTGGCCGGTGACCGCCGCCAGCCAGGGTGTCCAGCGCTCCATCAACTCCTCAGCGTTTTCAATCTCACCGAACCAATCAAAACACTCTTCACATTGGAATGCCCAATCAAAGCCATGCGGCCCATGGGCGTAATCAAGAATTTCACGCTCCGATTGGTTGCTGTTGGCGACATCGAACTGGGGCCAGAGCGTTTGCAAAATGGCGGGGGCTTTCAGCTGAAACCGTACATCCAGCTTGCCTAAATCGTGCAGCGCTAGGAAAAACAGAAGCCAGGCGCGAAGTTGTCTTGTCTGGGATTCATCGACAAGAAAGGCTTGCAGGAATGCCCGGCGAATTGCGGGACTAGAATCCCACCAGACCAGGCCGACTGCCGCCACATCCAGCGCGTGATGGACTAAAAGGTGATAAGCATCACCGTCTGCTTTTCCCCAATAGCAGTAGATTAAGGGACTTTCTATTCGGTCCATGGCCTTCCTCTTTAATGACAAAGTAGGACAATGCATCCCACAGTTTTGTCAAGGATAGACAATGGATAATAGAAAATTAAGGCGAAGCCGCTTATTAAGCAGGCAATGATCAGAGAATAGGGCTTAAGGTACCGATGATGCAGCGACGATCCTGCCTGGATTGAGCGTATTACTTAGCCTAATAATCCAAATCAGCCCTTATAACCGTCAGAAATCAAATAAATCTTCTTGGGCAACAGAGCGTCTGTGGTGATCTGGTCAACCAAGCCACTACGAACCGCTTCCTTAGCGTCGATATACCAATCATCATCGCCAAAAACCGAGCGTTCGATCCGTGCTTTGTCAACCCGCATGCAGCTATTGAGCATATTCAGCACATTCTCTTGCTGAAGATTGATCTTTTTCGATACGGCGGCTAGCTTGGCGGGCGAATAGCTACTCAGGCTCCACTTGACCGAGTGAATGGTAAAAATCGAACGCGGATGCGCATAGCGGTGACTGCCAAGGCAATACAAATGCACGGCCGCTGATTCGACTTGATTAACATTGTAAGTCGTTATAGTAATCGGTAACGGCTTGAGAAGGTTATAGGCGGAAATGGAATAGCTGGGATCGCCGCCAGTGCTATTCATGTTAATGCGGAAATGGGTTTCTCCATTAGCGGTTTCCGCCAAAATAGTTTTAACAAGAAAGCCGATATTAGCAGCGTCAATACCGCCGAAGTAATTGATTAAAATAGGTCGGTCGGTCGCACCGGATTGGCCTTTTTGGCCGCTATGTGATTCTTTAGGTCTAGCTTGAGCGGCTGAAATAGAATCGCTGCTGCGTTTTTCGGCTACAGGCTCGGCTGGGACGGCCACTTTTTTGGCAGGCGTATTTCCGGGAATTTCACCTGATGCTTCAGAATCCGTATTAACAGGATTTTGCGAGCAGGCTGTAATCAGGCAGGCGATAGTTAGCCCGATAAGCGAAGCGACGATCTTATCGGGCATTGCCTGGCTAGCAACGACCTCCCAAAGCTGGCTAGGGGAGGTCGGGTAGCGATGAGAAAAATTCAGGTGATCACCGTTGGCGCGTCGCGGCCGGTGCGCTCGCGGATGCCAGCCAGGCTGTTGGCGATGCCAATCAATTCCGCCAACGCCTGCTGGGTGTCGAGATCATGCTTGGCCGGATCGGCTTCATAGGCTTCGATGTAAACGCGCAACGTGGCCCCTTCGGTGCCGGTGCCGGATAAGCGATAAACAATCCGTGAGCCATCCTTGAAACCAACCCGAATGCCTTGCTTGTCGCTTACGCTGTCATCGATGGGATCGACATAGCGAAAATCATCAGCGTAATCCACCGTATACGATCCCAGCTTTTGGCCAGGCAATGTCGTAAATTGATCCTGAAGCGCAGTGACCAGGCCTTCAGCGGCCTTGCTATCAACTGCCTCGTAATCATGCCGTGTGTAATAGTTGCGCCCATAGGTACGCCAATGCTCGCGCACGATGTCAGCTACCGATTTCTTCGAGGCAGCCAGAATGTTCAGCCAAAACAGCACCGCCCATAGACCATCTTTTTCGCGGACATGATCCGAGCCGGTGCCAAAGCTTTCTTCACCGCACAGGGTAATGCGTCCGGCGTCTAGCAAATTGCCAAAGAATTTCCAGCCGGTCGGCGTTTCGTAGCAGTTCAAACCCAGCTTGGCCGCAACACGATCAGCCGCCTGGCTGGTCGGCATGGAGCGAGCCACGCCAGTCACACGGCGATAGCCAGGAACCATCTTCGCGTTGGCCAAAATGACCGCCAGGCTATCGCTGGGATTAACAAAGAAATGGCGGCCTAACACCATGTTGCGGTCACCGTCGCCATCGGAGGCCGCGCCGAAATCAGGTGCGTCCGGGCCAAACAAATAATCAGCCAATTCCTTGGCGTAGACCAGATTGGGATCGGGATGGCCATGGCCGAAATCTTCCAGCGGTATGCCGTTGACCACCGTGCCAGCGGGCGCGCCTAAGCGGTTTTCCAGAATCTCGCGAGCATAGGGACCGGTCACGGCGTGCATGGCGTCGAAGCGCATCCGAAAACCCGATTGAAATAGGTCGCGAATCTGATCGAAATCGAACAGCTCTTCCATCAAATCGGCGTAATCGCTCACCGGATCGACAATATCGACCCGCATATCGCCCACCAGAGTCGTTCCCAGTTTATCAAGGTCGATATCGGGCGTATCGAGCTGGTGGTAGCGATTGATGTGCAAGGTGGCTGAATAAATGGCTTCCGTGACTTTTTCTGGAGCAGGACCGCCGTTCGGCGTATTGAATTTGATGCCGAAATCCTCATCCGGCCCACCGGGATTGTGGCTGGCGGAGAGGATGATACCGCCGCGCGCGCCGTGCTTACGGATCATGTGAGAGACGGCGGGCGTGGAGAAAATCCCGCCTTGACCCAGAATCACCTGAGCGCAGCCATTGGCCGCTGCGATGCGCAGAATAATCTGGATCGCCTGGCGGTTGTAATAACGGCCATCACCACCCACCACCAGCGGCGCTTCCTGATCATCAGGTTGGGTATCAAAGATGGCTTGCACAAAATTTTCTAGATAGTGCGGTCGCTCAAAGACCTTAACTTTTTTACGCAGCCCCGAGGTGCCGGGTTTTTGATCTTGAAACGGTTGAGTGCCAATAGTTTCAACAGTCATGGTGCAGTGCCCCCTCGGGATTTTATTGTGGTCGACAACATGGGGAATTATGCACTGGTTGGCCGTGCGATAGAACAGTCGGCTAGCCATGGATGGGTGTTGACAAAAAAGGCGCAGGAGCTTCAATGAGCATTATTCAACAGTGCGGGCGATAGCCCAAACCTGGATAGCGGCAACGCCAGCAGCCTGGAGAGTGCGCGCGCATTCACGCGTGGTGCTGGTGGTGGTGATGACATCATCCATCAACGCGACCCGCGCGCCAGCAAGTTGTGAGCCTGCCATAAACGCACCGATCAGGTTGGTTCGACGCTGCGAGGCGGGCAAGCTGGTTTGCGCTGTGGTGTGGCGTGTGCGCTGCAACTGATTGATCAACAGCGGAATTCGCTGTTGCCGAGCGATAGGCCGAGCCAACTCGATGGCCTGGTTAAAGCCTCTCTCACGCAGGCGCTGCGGGTGTAAAGGGACTGGGATGATGCAATCCGGTAGCGCCAGGCCACTTTCAGCAAATGACAATGCAAAGAAGTCGCCCAAAAGCCGGGCGTGGCTCAAGCGGCCGCCAAATTTTAATCTACTGATCAAGTAATCCAGCGGTGGCTGGTAAACCCATGGCGCAAAGGCGTACTCAAAGGGAGGAGGGTGCAAACGGCAGTGTGGGCAAAGCCCGCTTTGACCGGGAGCCAGAGGTGAAGCGCACGCTGCGCAGGGACTGTGATTTCTGGGCAGGTCTGCGCTACAGCCAGTGCATAAGTCATGACCCCGGGTCCCGGCAGCGCTACAAAGCAAGCACAAAGGCGGAAACAGCCAGTGATGGAGTGCCGCGAACCCACCGGGTATCATAGGGTTTGTTTCCAGTTGACAAGGTTTTAGGGGTTGGGGAATATGCAGATTCCCCTGGCAGTTTATTGAGCTTTTTAGCCGCCATTTAGGCAAGAGTAGGATCATGCATATTCTAGAGTCCAGCGAAGACACGGTGATCGGTAAGATTGCGCGGGCGTCGTCAGCCAAACGCGCGGCCTCGTTGATGAACTATGGCAATATCATCGCGATTCTTGTGCCGTTCCCCTTGCTGATTTTCTGGTTTGGTGCCTCGATGATGGTGTATGCCATGAATCGCCACCACCCCAATCCAAAGGTGGGCTATTACACGCAGCGTGCGGCGACCCGATTCTACGCCGTTACCGGGTTTTTTATTGTTATAGGGACATTTATCCCTGGTAATGGTTGGGGATGGTACCTGCTGGCCTGGGCTGCGGCCTTATTGGTTTTGGTGCCATGGTCGATCATGGATTTGCGGGCTATCCATCGGCAACAGTGGGTTGATATTCCGTTGGACGAAGAAGGCCATCCCTTGCCGGGCGCGGTGGCAGCTTGACCCACTTACCGACCAGGGCGTGCGCAGCATCGTGACTGTACGCTCAAGTCCCAGGCCCTCCTGGCCCCCCGCCCACGATAACGGTTCCAGCCCCTCGCTCTATGCCCATACCCTGGGAACTGGCCCAGACGTGGTGTTGGTGCATGGCTGGGGGATGCACTCCGGGGTTTGGGAAGATGTGGCAGAGGGCTTGCTTGATGACTTCCGGGTTACTGTAGTCGATCTGCCTGGCTATGGTTTCAGCCGCCAGTATGAGGGCCGCCATACCCTGGATGATCTGTGCGCGGCTGTAGCAACGGTGGTGCCGATACCGGCTGCCTGGGTTGGTTGGTCGCTGGGGGGTCTGGTGGCGCAGCGCATCGCGATCACGGCGCCCCAGCGAGTCAGTCGGCTTATTCTAACCAACAGCACCCCGTGCTTCGCGCAACGTGATGATTGGCCTCATGCGATTACTCTGCCCGTTTTGCGCCAGTTTGCCGAGGATCTGCGTCAGGACTATCGCGCCGTCCTTAAACGTTTTATTGCCTTGGAGGTTTATGGCAGTGAGCGAGCGAGCGCTCAATTGCAGCAGTTAAAGGCCATGCTATTTCAGCATGGGGAACCGTCGCTCGCCGCGCTGGAAGATGGCTTGCAAATTTTGGAAAGCACCGACTTGCGGCCGGATTGGGCGCGGATTGCCTGTCCGATCTTGTTGCTGATGGGAGAGCGCGATCAACTGGTGCCTGTCCGGGCGGGAGCGGCCTTACTGGCGCAGAGGCCGGATGTGCAACTACGGGTGATTGAGCGGGCTGGACATGCGCCGTTTTTCTCTCATTTAGCGGTTTTCAATGCCGAGCTTCGGGCGTTTCTCTATGGATAATGCAGAGCGTTTGGTCTTTGCTATTGATCGTCCCGTATTGCGGCGCGCGCTCCAGCGAGCAGCCCCTCATTATGATCGTGCCGCCATCGTGCAGCGCGAGATCGGTGGGCGACTGTTGGAGCGACTGGAGCTGATTGATCTTAAACCCACCGTCATCTTGGACCTCGGTTGTGGTACTGGCGCTACTACGGCGCTTCTATTGAAAAAATATCGGCGGGCGCAAGTCATCGGTTTGGATCTAGCATCGGCCTTGGTGGCGGCCGCCCGTAAACGCGCCCCATGGTTGCACAGCTTGCATGGCGTAGTAGGAGAGCCGGATTTACTGCCATTGACCAGCGGCAGTTGTGATTTGATTTTTTCCAATCTGATCTTGCAATGGTGTGGTGATCTGGGTCCCGTGTTCGCTGAATTTCGCCGAGTGCTTAAGCCAGGCGGGGTGCTGCTGTTTAGCACACTGGGGCCAGATACGCTAAATGAGCTGCGCCAGAGCTGGCGAGTAGTCGATAGCCACAGTCACGTCAATGCCTTCATGGACTTGCATGATATTGGCGATAGCCTGATGCAGGCGGGCCTGGCTGGCCCGGTGATGGATGTCGAACGATTGACCCTAACCTATTCCCAACTCGATAGGTTATTGCGTGATTTAAAAGACTTGGGCGCTACCAATGTCACTGTGGGCCGACCGCGCGGATTAACGGGTAAAGCTCGCTGGCAAGCGATGCAGTCCGCGTATGAGAAATTACGTCGCGCGGATGGTCTTTTGCCGGTGACTTGTGAGGTGGTTTACGGACACGCCTGGGGACCGTCGGTGCAACAGGGCCATCCACGCAAAAGTGGAGTTGCCGTTTTTCCTTTAACACGCTTGCGACAAGGCATACAAAAGAGCCTGTAAATTTTGGCTTCTTAATTAAGCAGTTCCTTATAAAGTCGTCAAATAAATCCTTAGTTATCCGAAAGGGTATTGACAAGTTTCCCGTCTACCGCTACTTGTTAAATAGGTAAGGCAAACGATGGGGCTTTCAGGTCATGATCGCAATCGAGTATGGCGCGAAAGAATGTCAATTTTGTTATGTGTTGCGCCCCAATCGTTCGCTATCGTGGCGACAGAATCTGTGGTTTTTAGCTGGCCTGTGCGCTGTGACGCTCATTGGTATAGCGCCGCTGGTGGCCATGGGTTTTTGGCCGGTATTGCCGTTTGCAGGATTGGAACTGTTATTAGTTGGCATTGGACTTCATCGTGTGATGTGCCGCTGCCATGAATGTGAGGTGATCTGCGTTGCCGCAGATAGTATTCGCATCGAACGCGGTCGTTACGGCCCTCGACAGCGCTGGGTGATCGGGCGGGCTTGGGCGCAGGTTGTGTTACGCGTTTGTCCGCATCAGTGGTATCCAAGTCGTCTGCTGATCCGCTCTCATGGCCGTGCTGTGGAAGTGGGTCGATTTCTGGTCGAGGAAGAACGTAAGAAACTGGCTCAGGACTTGACGCGGTGTCTTCGCGGGGAGTCCGTTGATGCTGGGCGGACCGGGGAGTCAAGACCCAGCGGCGCTTGAATTTATTAATCTTTATAATTTTTTGGCGTCTTGGTGTTAAGACGCGACCCAACGAGCTATCAGGAGAGGAGGGGTATGGCAATCAGTCGATTTACAAAATGGGGCGCGACAGGCCTGACCGGCGCACTATTTTTGCTGTGGGGCGTGATCGCGCGCGCCGAACTCGGGTTGAACATGCCTCGCGGCGTCACGGCCGTCAGCCGGGAAGTTTACGACCTGCACATGCTCATCTTCTGGATTTGCGTGGTGATCGGGATTGGGGTCTTCGGCGTGATGTTCTGGTCCATTTTCCACCACCGCAAATCGCGTGGCGCTGTACCGGCTCAGTTTCATGAGAGCACCTTGGTAGAAATCATTTGGACAGTGGTGCCCATGCTGATCTTGGTTGGTATGGCGGTACCGGCGACCAAAACGCTGGTCAAAATGTACGACAGTCGGGAAGCTGAACTGACCGTTAAAGTCACTGGTTATCAATGGCGCTGGCAATACGACTACCTGGATCATAATGTCGGTTTTTTAAGCGTGTTATCCACACCGACCGCGCAAATTCGGAATGCGGCCCCCAAGGGCGAGCATTATCTTCTGGAAGTCGATAACCCCATGGTCGTGCCCGTTGGCAAAAAGGTCCGTATTCTGACCACGGCCGCCGATGTTATTCATTCCTGGTGGGTGCCGGAACTTGGCTGGAAGAAAGATGCCATTCCAGGCTTCATCAACGAGAGTTGGACGTTGATCGAAAAACCAGGAATCTATCGTGGCCAATGCGCTGAATTGTGTGGTAAGGATCACGGCTACATGCCGATTGTGGTCAAGGCCGTGCCTGAAGCCGAATTTAAAGAATGGCTTACCCAGATGCAAGCCAAGAACAAGTCAAGTCCAAAAACCGCCAACGACGAATCAATCGTTAAAACCGCTGGAGGCCAAACTCTATGAGCACTGCATCACACGCTCACGACCACGCTGAGGACCATGGTCACGATCATGGCCCGCCGCGCGGATTGACCCGCTGGATCTTCACGACCAACCACAAAGACATCGGCTCTTTGTATCTGCTGTTTTCTTTGCTGATGTTCTTTGTCGGCGGCAGTATGGCGCTGGTCATTCGTGCCGAGCTGTTCCAGCCGGGCTTGCAAATTGTCAATCCCGACTTCTTCAATCAAATGACCACCATGCACGCGCTGGTGATGATTTTCGGCGCGGTGATGCCCGCTTTCGTTGGCTTGGCCAACTGGTTGGTGCCGATGATGATCGGTGCGCCGGACATGGCGTTGCCGCGTATGAACAATTGGTCATTCTGGATCATGCCATTTGCCTTTACCCTGCTGCTGTCGACTTTGTTTATGCCTGGTGGCGGCCCGGCGGGTGGGTGGACGCTCTATCCGCCGTTGGTGTTGCAGACTGGGGACGCCTTTCCCTTCGTGATCCTGGCGGTGCATATGATGGGCGCTTCGTCAATCATGGGAGCAATCAACATCATTGCGACCATTCTGAACCTGCGCGCTCCTGGCATGACCTTGATGAAGATGCCGTTGTTCGTTTGGACTTGGTTGATTACCGCCTATCTGCTGATCGCGGTGATGCCGGTGCTGGCTGGTGCGGTGACTATGCTGCTGACTGATAAGTTCTTCGGCACTTCCTTCTTTAATGCCGGCGGCGGGGGTGATCCAGTGATGTTCCAACACATCTTCTGGTTCTTCGGCCATCCTGAGGTTTACATCATGATTCTGCCGGCGTTCGGAATCATTTCCATGATCATCCCCACCTTCGCCCGCAAGCCCTTATTCGGTTATGCGTCAATGGTCTATGCCACGGCATCCATCGCGTTTTTGTCGTTCATCGTATGGGCGCATCACATGTTCACAGTAGGGATGCCGTTGGCTGGCGAGCTGTTTTTTATGTACGCGACCATGTTGATTGCAGTGCCGACTGGCGTGAAAGTGTTTAACTGGATTTCTACCATGTGGCGCGGTGCCATGACGTTTGAGACGCCGATGCTGTTCGCTATCGCTTTCGTGGTGCTGTTTACCATCGGTGGGTTTTCCGGCTTGATGCTGGCGATGGCACCGGCTGATTTCCAGTATCAGGACACCTATTTTGTGGTAGCGCACTTCCACTATGTGCTGGTGCCAGGTGCCGTGTTTTCGATTATGGCTGCTGCCTATTATTGGCTGCCGAAATGGACCGGCCACATGTACGACGAGAAACTGGGGCAGTGGCATTTCTGGTTGTCAACGATTGGCGTTAACATCCTGTTCTTCCCACAGCACTTTTTGGGATTAGCGGGGATGCCGCGTCGTATTCCTGATTATGCTTTGCAATTCACCGAATTTAATATGGTCTCGACGGTCGGTGCCTTTATCTTCGGCTTCTCGCAGCTCCTGTTTGCCTACAACGTGATCAAGACGATCCGGGGTGGCGCGAAAGCGACGGATCAGGTTTGGGAAGGTGCGGATGGCTTAGAGTGGACTTTAAGCTCACCACCGCCTTATCACACCTTTACCACTGCGCCTGAGATCAGATGAGCGACAGCAGTTCGGTAGCAACCGACGAAGCTAAGCCCGTTGCCCGGAAGGCGTCTGAGCAACAGACCCTCCGGGCGCGGCGCTTGGCCATTACCCTAGTCTTGGTGGCTTTAGGAATTTACTTCGGCTTTATCATGATGATGGCGTGGCGCTGATGACTGAGACTCCTGAAAAAACGGCTTTCGCTAACAAGCGATTAGTACGGCGTTTAGTGCTGTTGACTGTGGGGATGTTCGGCTTCGGCTTTTTGCTGATTCCCTTTTATGACGTGCTCTGCCAAATCACCGGCCTCAATGGCAAGACCGGCGGCCAGGTGACGGTGGTGGAGCCAGTGAAAGTCGATGAGTCGCGCACGGTGACTGTCGAGTTTGTCGCCAGTCTAAACATCGGAGCACCGTGGGAATTTACGCCTAAGGTCGCCCGGATGCAGGTACATCCCGGTCAGTTCTATCAGACCCATTTCTGGGCCAGAAATTTGGCTGATCAAGCCATGACCGGACAGGCCATCCCCAGTGTCTCGCCAGGATTAGCGGCGTCGCATTTTCAAAAGATTGAATGCTTTTGTTTCAATCGCCAGCTGTTCCAGGCCAACGAAGGCAAGGAAATGCCGGTTACCTTCCGGATTGACCCAAATTTACCGGCTGACGTGCGCACGGTTACTCTGTCCTATACTTTTTTCAGAATCGATAACGCGGGCAGTTGACGTGATGTCTTAACGGCTTTGCGCCCGCCACCATCCAGATTAGCTAGCGAGGAGACCTCTTTATGACGCACGCCGAACATGCGCCAACAGATCACTATTACGTTCCACACCAAAGCCACTGGCCTATCGTGGCTTCAATCAGCCTTTTTACCCTGATGTACGGTGGGGCCACCCTGCTCAATGGGGGTAGCAAGGCGCTCCTGCTGGTGGGCTTAACTTTGCTTGTGATCACCATCTTCGGCTGGTTTGGCACGGTGATTCGCGAGAGCGAGAAGGGTATGTACAGTGATCAGATGGATCGTTCATTCCGCTGGGGAATGATCTGGTTTATCTTTTCCGAAGTGATGTTCTTTGCGGCCTTTTTTGGTGCGCTGTTTTATGCGCGCAGCTATTCAGTGCCTTGGTTGGGTGGCGAATCTGATCATGGGCTTGCCACCCATGGGATGCTCTGGCCTAAATATGAAGCGACCTGGCCCACTAACGGCCCTGATGATATCGGTGGCTTCTTTGCGCCGATGCATGCCTGGGGCTTGCCGGCCATCAATACGCTGATCCTGCTGACCAGCGGTGTCACGATTACCCTGGCGCATTGGGGCTTGATTGAGGGTGATCGGCCGAAACTGATCAAATGGTTGGCGGCGACGGTGGCCCTGGGTGTCCTGTTCCTGTTTTTACAAGTGGTTGAATATAAAGAAGCTTACCAGCACCTGAATCTGACTTTGGGCAGTGGTATTTACGGTTCTACGTTTTTCATGCTGACTGGGTTTCACGGCCTGCATGTCACCATCGGTGCTATCATCCTGACAGTGATTTTATTTCGCAGTATGGCCGGTCATTTCACGCCAGAGCGCCATTTTGCTTTTGAAGCGGCCGCTTGGTATTGGCATTTTGTGGACGTAGTGTGGTTGGGTCTGTTTATCTTCGTGTATTGGATGTAAGGGCTATAAGCCATGAGGCTTGATCAAGCCCAGAGCGTAAGCCAGCATCAACAGGACAAACAGGGCCACGGAAAGGCTGATTCTGATCGTCAAGGCTTTGACTGTGCGTCGATTTTTTCCTCGGTCGTTGATCAGGAAAAACAATCCTGAGCCTAGGCTTGCGAGAATCATCAGTAATAGGATGATGACGATAATCTTGAACATCAGTGGCTTCCGGCAGCGAGCAAGGATGCACCCAGTATAATCCAGTCGGGGCGATGTGATGATTCGGGTTTTTGGCGAAAAGCATGGTTTACATCCGATTTGGTGACTGGCTGTTCCGGCCTGGGCGAGCATCTACCATCGGCGTTGTTTTGGTGTTGCCGTTTTTGCTGACGCTGGGTTTTTGGCAACTCGACCGAGCGCGCCAGAAAACTGAACTGCAACAAGCGTTTGCTGAACGCTTCCAGCAGCCTCCAGTCGCTTTGCAGGATCTGGATGTCGCCGATCCTGCGAACCGATATCGCCGGGTTTCGGTGAGTGGCCATTATGATCGCCAGCACCAATTCTTGCTTGATAATCAGATACGTGACAGCCAAGCTGGCTATCACGTACTGACCCCTTTACATCCTCGTACGGGGGCGGCAATACTGATCAATCGAGGCTGGCTGCCGGTTGGTAGCTCGCGACAGACTTTGCCGGACATTCTGATCAACGAGGACAAGGTTGCTGTAACTGGCTGGCTGGGACAACCCGCTAATCCAGGTTTATGGTGGGGCGAAGCGACCGGCAGCAGTAGGGCATGGCCGCGCATTCTCCTCTATGTCGCTTATCAAGAATTGTCTGAACTGCTGGGTTATCCATTACAGTCTGCGGTGATTTTGCTTGATCCAGAGGCCCCTGCTGGGTATGTTCGCGATTGGCAGCCCCGCTTTGGCGGGACTAGTCCAGAGCGGCACCGAGGTTATGCGGTTCAGTGGTTTGCTTTAGCGGTTTCATTGATCATTCTCTATCTGGCGGCCAACACAGAGCGATTCGCTCGCTCCAAACCCGTTTAACGCTATGGCTCTGAACGCAGCTTTGTTAATTCCCTCTGCAATTCCTGCCGTATGGCGAGCGCGGTTAGCGCTTTTGTTGATCATTGCCTGCTTTGCTGTGCCGTTAGCGAGCGCCTGGTTGCTGGTAGGTCATTGGCGACCTGAGGGATCGGTTCAACATGGCGAGCTGCTGGACCCTGCCCGTCCGGTAGAGTTGCGACTGGTTTTGCCAGACGGCAAGCCATTGGCTAGCGCCGGATTGCATGGGCGTTGGATCTTGGCCTATATCGGTTCAGCGACTTCCTGCGATGAGCGTTGCCGCACCGGTTTGTACGATATTCGGCAGGTGCGTCTGGCTCTGGGACGGGATATGGATCGGGTGAAGACCTTATTACTCCTGGAGAGCCAACCGGAGGCCGATTTTCAGCGATGGCTTAGCGCCGAGCATCCGGCTCTAACCGTTGGTCTGGCTGATTCGGCTACGCGGACTGCGTTAACAAATGCCTTTCAATCGCCAGGGCAAGTGGGTGATTGGCTATATGTGCTGGATCCGCTCGGCAATTTACTGATGCGTTATCGGATTGATGTTGAGCCGCGCGGGCTGCTTAAAGATCTTCAGCGACTTTTGAAATGGTCGAAAATCGGATGACCCCGGCCCGCAACACCTTATTTCATCGCTTGGCGTGGGTCGCTTTGCTCCTGACCTTTGTTGTAGTCGTGTTGGGGGCTTATGTCCGCTTATCGGATGCAGGATTGGGCTGTCCGGATTGGCCTGGCTGCTATGGTCGGTTGGCCGTTCCCGACCAAGCCCATCAAATCGCCGAGGCTAACCAAAGCTATCCACACCGCCCGGTCGAAACCGCTAAAGCCTGGAAGGAGATGATTCATCGCTACTTTGCCGGTGGCTTAGGCATTTTGATTTTATCGCTAGCGATTCTGGCTTGGCGAAATCGCTTGACCCAGGGTCAGCCGGTCATTCTGCCGTTGGGTTTGTTGGCCCTGATTATTTTTCAAGCTGTATTGGGGATGTGGACGGTAACCTGGCAGCTAAAACCGGTGGTGGTGATGTCCCATCTGTTGGGCGGTTTGGCCACCTTGAGTTTGCTGGCTTGGCTGGTGTTGCGCCACGGCCAGTACGGACAAGCAACAACCAATGGCAACGCCGAGTCGATGCGTGGCTACGTACTGCTGGGCCTGATTATTTTAGTCGGGCAAATTGCTCTGGGAGGTTGGACCAGCGCTAACTATGCGGCTTTAGCGTGTCCGGACTTTCCCACCTGCCAGGGCCATTGGTGGCCACCAACCGATTTTGGCGAGGCATTCACGCTATGGCGGGGCCTTGGGGTCTCCTATGAAGGTGGCGTATTGACCAATGAGGCCCGCATGACGGTACATTGGCTGCACCGGCTGGGGGCTTTAGTGGTCTTCCTTTACCTGGGCTGGCTAAGCGGACGCTTGCTAAACGCCAGTACCAACCGAGCCATTCGCATCGCCGGGCTGACTTTGGCTATCCTGTTGGTTACCCAGGTAGCCTTAGGGATTGCTAACGTGGTTTTCTATTTGCCGCTGCCGGTTGCTGTTGCGCACAATGGCGGTGCCGCGTTGCTATTACTTGCGCTGGTCACTCTTAACCACCTGCTCCGACCGGTGAGGACGGCATGGTGAGCGCCGCTCTTCAGACGCTGCGCGCCAGTTGGCATCGCCATGGTCGAGACTACCTGGAATTGACCAAGCCTCGCGTAGTAGCGCTGATCACTTTTACTGCGATGGTCGGTATGCTGTTGGCTACTCCAGGCATGGTGCCCTGGGAGATTCTCTTATTCGGCTCGCTCGGCATCGCTCTAATGGCCGGCTCCGCTGCCGCTATCAATCACCTGGTGGATCGTAAGGTCGATGCCATGATGATTCGCACACAGCATCGGCCGCTGCCCAGCGGGCATCTGGAATCCTGGCAGGTTTTAGGCTTCGCTGCGATCATCGGTGCAGGCGGGTTTGGGTTGCTGTTGGTTTTTACCAATGCGCTGACTGCTGTGCTGACGTTCGCTTCTTTGATCGGCTATGCGGTGATCTATACCCTGTTTCTCAAGCGGGCCACGCCCCAAAACATCGTTATCGGTGGCGCGGCGGGCGCGGCACCGCCCCTGCTGGGGTGGACAGCGGTGACTGGTCAAGTTGACTCCGGGGCATTATTGTTATTTTTGATCATCTACGTGTGGACGCCTCCCCATTTTTGGGCATTGGCCATCCATCGCCGCCACGATTATGCAAACGCTGACATTCCCATGTTACCGGTAACCCATGGCGTCGGCTTCACTCGTCTTCATATCCTGTTGTATACCATATTGTTATTTCTGGTCACCCTGCTACCGTTCTTGACAGGCATGAGTAGCTGGCTCTATCTGATCGGTGCCGTTTTGCTGGGGCTGCGATTTTTAAGCTTTGTTACCCGTTTGTACACAACGGAGGATAACCGTTTGGCCATGCCGACTTTCGGGTTTTCCATCGTCTATCTCTTTGGGCTATTCGCGGCGCTGATGCTTGATCATTATGCAATTCGCTGGTTAGAAAAACTGTAAGCCATTATTTTTAATTTTTTTCTAAAAATGACTGCAAATCTCGCCGTGCTTGCCCCTGGCACAATATTAGCGGCTGCTGATTGAGAAAACCCGCCGAATATTAGTAGAATAAATCGTCGTCCAGGCACGCCCGGGCGCGTTTTCCTCTCCCGTTGTCAGCCGGCGGAAAACAATTAAAAAATCCTCCCTTTTGCTTTGCTAAGGAGACTTGGATATGGCCCAAAGCTCAGCGTTGCCGGTCGAGCAATATAATTTCGATATCGTTCGAAAATTTATGATCGTCGCCATGATCTATGGCGTGCTCGGCATGTCCGTCGGCCTGTATATCGCCTGCGAATTGGCGTGGCCGTTTCTGAATTTCGATATTCCCGCTCTGACCTTCGGTCGGTTGCGCCCGGTACATACCAGCTTGGTGATTTTTGGTTTTGGCGGCAGCGCACTATTCGCTACCGCTTATTACATCGTGCAACGCACCTGCCAGGCCCGCCTGGCGTTCCCTTGGCTGGCGGAGTTCACCTTCTGGGGTTGGACCGCTGGCGTTGCGCTAGGCGTTCTGACCTACATGGCTGGGTTTTCCCAGGGTAGGGAATATGCAGAGTTTGAATGGCCGCTGGATATTGCCATCACGTTGGTTTGGGTCTGCTACATCGTGGTCTACGTGGAAACCGTGCGCCGTCGCAGCCAGCCGCATATTTACGTAGCCAACTGGTTCTTTATGGCCTTCCTGTTGGCGGTTGCCTTACTGCATATCTTCAATAACCTGGTGGTGCCGGTTAGTTTAATGAAGTCCTATAGCCTGTTCGCCGGGGTCCAGGATGCCATGACCCAATGGTGGTATGGCCATAATGCAGTGGGCTTTTTCTTAACGGCTGCGTTTCTTGGCATGATGTACTATTTCGTGCCCAAGCAGGCGGGTCGGCCGGTGTATTCCTATCGGTTATCGATCATTCACTTCTGGGCGCTGATCTTCCTCTACATGTGGGCCGGTGGTCATCACCTGCACTGGACTGCGCTGCCGGATTGGGTTTCTACGCTGGCTGCTACCTTTTCCATCCTGTTGTTGATGCCCTCGTGGGGCGGCATGATTAACGGCATCATGACCCTTTCGGGTGCGTGGGACAAACTGCGTTCCGATCCGATCATGCTGTTTCTGATCACATCATTGTCGTTCTACGGCATGTCGACTTTTGAAGGGCCGTTGATGTCCCTTAAGAGCGTCAATGCCTTGTCGCACTATACCGACTGGACCATTGGCCATGTCCATTCTGGCGCGCTGGGTTGGGTGGCGCTGGTCAGTTTCGGCTCCTTCTATCACCTCATGCCACGGCTTTATCAGACCAAAATCTACAGCCAGACTTTGATTTATGTGCATTTTTGGCTGGCGACGATTGGTATCGTGCTTTACATCACCTCAATGTGGGTGGCAGGCATTGGGCAAGGTCTGATGTTGCGGGGCTTCGATGACTACGGCAATCTCGCTTATACCTTCATCGAGACCGTCGAGTTCATGCACACCCCCTATGTCTGGCGCGCGCTGGGCGGCGCTTTCTTTGTTGTCGGGGCCTTAGTGATGGCCTACAACATGGTGATGACCGCGCGGGCGTCGCGCAACGAGCAGGCGGCTTTGGAAGCGAAGCTGGCTGCGAAGCTGGCGAAAGCCTAAAGCAGCGGCCTAGGGGAGATTCGACAATCATGCGACACGAACACATTGAAACCAATTCCGCCCTGATGCTGCTGCTGATCCTGGTTGTGATCAGCATCGGTGGCCTGGTGGAAATCGTCCCGCTGTTTTATATCAATGACACCATTGAAAAAGTGGACGGCGTTCGTCCCTATACCCCGTTGGAGATGCGAGGCCGCGATATTTACGTCCGTGAGGGCTGTTATTTGTGCCATTCGCAGATGATCAGGCCCTTCCGCGATGAATGGCTGCGCTATGGCCATTACTCGCTCGCGGCGGAATCGCAATATGATCATCCGTTCCAGTGGGGTTCCAAGCGCACCGGTCCGGATCTGGCGCGGGTGGGCGGTAAATACTCCAATCAATGGCAGGTGCAACACCTGAAAAACCCCCAGTCTGTTGTGCCCCAATCGATCATGCCGCGTTATCCGTGGTTGCTGGAAACGGATCTGGATTACAGCGATGTGGGGGCCAGGATGCGCGCTCTACGCGCCACAGGCGTTCCGTACTCGCTGGTCCAGCAGGAGTACGACGCCAACGTCAAACGCTTTGGTAAGGATATCGCCGATCAGCTTGATATCAGCCAAGGTCAGGAAAGTCTCTTAAAGCAGGCCCGTGACAAGAATTTCGACGGCCTGCCCAATCGGGTGACAGAGATGGAGGCGTTGGTGGCCTACCTGCAAGTGCTGGGGACCATGGTCGATTTCACCAAATACGACGAAGGCTATTTCGCCAAGTTCCGCTAAAAACCTCGCCCCCAAGTGCGGGGGCCAGGTTGGAGCCTTTTCGAATGTTCGATTGGCTGTTGTGGTTTACCCGGATGGAGAATTCCAAACCTTTGGCGCTGGTGCTGTTTTTTGCAGCCTTCTGCGGCATCCTGATTTATCTGTTTACCGGGAAGCAGCGCGCCCGGCGACTGGAGTCCTATAAGTACATCCCGTTCGACGACGAACCGCCTCAACCTGACAACTCGCCGTCCGGGCATCAATCCCAATCCCGCAAGGTGATGGACAATGAGTGAAAACACGCAAAATAACCAACAAAGATCCAGTGCGGTACAAACGACTGGACATGCCTGGGATGGCGATTTACAGGAATACAACAACCCATTGCCCCGCTGGTGGCTATGGTGCTTCTACGGCACGGTGGTTTTCTCAGTGATTTATTGGTTCATCTACCCCTCCTGGCCGGTGGGGCAGACGTGGCTCAAAGGGTTTGGAACCGTGAGCTACACCGTAATCGACAAAGCCACTGGCAAGGAAAAGCCCCAAGAGTATCGCTGGAATACCCGTTCGTTACTTTTAGAAGATCTGAGCAATGCCGCCGACAACGAGCAACGCAAAGCCATGCTGGCTAAGGTGCGAGCAGCCAGCTTTGATGAGATTGTTAAAGACCCCAAGATGATGGAATTTGCCCGTTCAGTCGGCAAAGGACTGTTTGGCGATAATTGCGCCGCCTGCCATGGCCGGGGCGGGGAGGGGGTGATCGGGCTGTATCCTAATCTGACCGATGATGACTGGCTGTGGGGCGGCGGCATGACGCAGATTCATCAGACTGTACTCCAGGGCCGTAATGGGTTTATGCCGAGCTTCGGCACTGTGTTAAAACCTGAGCAACTGGATGATGTGGTCGAGCATGTGATGGTTTTATCGAGCGAAGCGCGCCCAAGCGAATCATCAGCACGCGGCAAAGCCATCTTCCAAGGCCAGATCGGCGGTTGTTACCACTGCCATGGCGCTGATGGCAAAGGTATTCAATCGCAAGGCGCGGCCAATCTAACGGATCGAATCTGGACGATTGCCAATGTGCCGGGGCAAAAAAATCTGCAAGATAAGAAAGCCGCTATCAAAACAGTCGTGACCAACGGTGTTAATAACACCCGCGTTATGCCGTTTTGGAAAGGACGCTTACAAGACGACGACATTAAGCTGCTGGCGGTTTACGTGCATCAATTGGGCGGTGCCAAGTAGAGCGATCCGCCGATTGATAAGTATTACCCGTTTCCGGCCTTCACCCCCCGCACCGGGGGGTGAGCCGTTTCTGGGCCTTGCCCGGTTTCTCGCTCAATCCGTTGTCTTTGGCCGAAGGGGTCAGCCGCTCGGCTAACTGCTTTCAGCAACGAGTTTTTGCGGAGCATCTGGCGCAAGTGTTCCACGCCACTTCTACTATGCGGGTGGATCATGTCCGAAGAAATCGCGCCGCTTTATCAAAAGCGCATTCAAATTTATCCACGCTCGGTCAAAGGACGGTTTCGCAACCTTAAAACCGGCATGTTGGTGCTGGCTTACCTCATTTACTATTTACTGCCCTGGGTACGCTGGGAGCGACCCAACGCGCCCGATCAGGCGGTTCTCTACGATTTACCGGGGCGGCATTTTTATATTTTCGGCTTGACGATCCAGGTCCAGGATATCTTCTGGCTGGCTGGCGCGCTGATCATCTTCGCTATTTTGCTGTTTTTCGTTACTGGGTTGGCCGGGCGGGTTTGGTGCGGCTACTTTTGCTTCCAGACACTTTGGACCGACCTGTTCATGATGATTGAACACTGGATTCAGGGCGAGCGACCGGCGCGGATGCGGCTTGATAAAGGGCCGTGGAATCGAGAAAAGTTCCTCAAGAAAGGTGGAACCTATGCCATATGGCTCTTGGTGGCGTTCTGGACTGGGCTGACCTTTACCATGTACTGGCTCGATGCGCCGACCCTCGTGGTCGATATGCTGCTGGGCCGAGCGCCCTATCCAGCCTACTTCACCACGCTGTTCTTAACCGCAACGACGTTTGTCATGGCGGGCCTGGCGCGCGAGCAGGTTTGCACTTACATGTGCCCCTATGCCCGCTTTCAGAGCGCTATGTTTGATCATGATACGCTGATCGTCTCGTATGACGCGGCGCGAGGGGAAGGCGCGAAGGGGCGCGCTAACCTCGGCAAGGGCCTGAAATTGCGTGAGGAGCGGCAAGCTCAAGGCGTCGGCGATTGCATCGATTGCGGGTATTGCGTTCAAGTCTGTCCAGTGGGCATTGATATCCGCAAGGGCTTGCAATATCAATGCATCTCCTGTGCGCTGTGCATCGATGCCTGCGATACGATCATGGATAATTTGCAATGGCCGCGTGGTCTAGTTCGCTATACATCCGAAAACGCTCTCAACGGTAAGAAGACCACACTACTGAAGCCCAAAACCATTGGCTATGGTGTGATCCTTACAGCGGCCGTTGGTATTCTGACCTGGAGTATTCTCACAAGAGCGCCGTACACAGCGACCGTCGAGCAAATTCGCCAGCCGCTTTACTCGCAACTGACCGATGGCAGCATTCGCAATACCTATGAGATCAAATTGAACAACAAGCTGACCGCATCGCTGACGCTAGGGATTGGTATCGAAGGCGCTGCATCGGCCATTTTGGATATGGAAGGCATGGAGCGAATTGAAATGGAGCCGCAAGGCCGGATTAAGTTACTGGCGCGGGTGCAGATTCCACCTGATCCTACAGGGGTGGGCGAGGAGATCGACTCCATCACTTTTGTCATCAAGCCGGTGGCGGGAGTAACCGCTGAACCGATCCGCCGCGAGGTGCCGTTTTCGCAGCCGGATACCGACTGATGGGTGAAACGTTGCTTGGCCTTGTTGGCGGCGTGGCGCTGATCCTACTGGCTCATTGGCTGTTAGTTCGCTTGGCAGGTCAAGGAAGTCATTACGCAGCGGTTCTGGTCGCCTTGGTAACGGTTGGCCTTTATATTCCCTACGCGATCCTGCGCTGGCCGGGGGCGGATCTTTTCGCACTCCATCTGGCTATTTTCCTGCTGGCTTCGCTGGGTTGCGGGGTGCTGTTTCGCGCTCATGGCCGAGGCGAAGCTTTTCACTGGGGGCCGACGGTGATCAGTGGGTTTTTCGTGTTTGTGGCAATTTCGGGAGCGCTGTTTATCATCGTGGCTGAACGCGGGGTCACGCCTTCGTTGAGCCGCTGGCTGTTTCCCGCCGCTGAGAGTGGCCGCGAGGTGACCTCAGTATTTCCGGGCGTCATTTCTCATGATTTTCAAAAGAAAGAAGCGTTGTACAACGATTATCTCCAGCGGGTAGAAGCGCAGCGGCAGCGGGGCTGGCAGGTGCGAAAGGGTTGGGTAAGCGACCCGTTGGCGGCTGTGCCAACCGTGTTTCGGGTCGCGGTGCAAACCCGCGAAGGTCAGCCATTGACGGGAGCGGAAGCCACCGGTGAATTTCTGCGACCATCCAGCAGTAAACAGGATGTGCCGTTTAAGCTGATTGAAACAGGGCCGGGTTTTTATGAAGCAACGGTCACGCTGCCATTAGCCGGTCGCTGGAATCTGGTGCTGCGCATTCGCAAAGGCGAAGAAATACATGAAGTTCGCGCTGTTACTGAGATGCTGGGTCGTTAGCCCTAAACCACCGAGCGAACCGGGTTGCCTCTTTTTGCCGAGCCGCCGACCAAGCAGGATTTAGCATCTGCTGAAACGGGTTGTTTTCACTGCGGTTTACCAGTCCTGCCCGGCGCGCGCTACGCCACACTGATTGAAGGTCGGCACGAGCCGATGTGTTGCCGTGGTTGTGAGGCGGTCGCGGAGGCCATCGTTGCGGCTGGCCTGACCGAGTTTTATCGGCATCGCAGTACTTCAGCGCGGCGCGCCGAGCCACTGATCCCGGAGCAACTGCGTGGGTTGGAGCTATACGACCGGGCGGATTTGCAAAAGGATTTCGTGCGGGTCGAGAGCGAGCATGTGCGCGATGCGGCCTTGATGATGGAAGGGATCGTTTGTGCAGCCTGCGTTTGGTTGAACGAGCGGCATGTCACTCGCTTACCCGGAGTGCTGGAATTTCGGGTCAATTATTCCAACCACCGCGCGCGTGTCCGCTGGGATGAGCGTCAAATCCGGCTCAGCGAAATCCTGACCGCTATCTCCGCCATCGGCTACCTTGCCCACCCGTTTGATGCGCGTCGTCAGGAAGCAGCCCAAAAACGCGAACGCGCGGTCGCGCTGCGGCGTCTAGCGGTGGCTGGACTGGGTTCCATGCAGGTGATGATGCTGGCGGTGGCCCTTTATGCCGGCGATTATCAGGGCATGGAGGACTGGATTCAGCGATTCCTGCGTTGGATCTGCCTGATTTTGACTGTGCCGGTCGTCGTGTATTCTGCTCAGCCGTTTTATCTGGCAGCCGGGCGCGACCTGCGTCGTCGTCAGCTAGGGATGGATGTCCCGGTCACTCTGGCCATTGTGGCGGCGTTTGCAGCCAGCGTTTGGTATACCTGGCAGGGCGGCGGCGAGGTCTATTACGACTCGGTAACGATGTTTGTGTTTTTCCTCCTTGCGGGCCGATTTCTGGAAATGGCCGCACGCCATCGCGCCGGACAGATTTCTGAAGCCCTGGTGCGGATGTTACCGGCAACGGCCACACGCATTGCGGCCGATGGGAGCGAGCAGGTCGTGTCGGTGGCTGAGTTGAACCCCGGCGACCGGGTACGGGTGCGGCCGGGGGAGATTATCCCGGCGGATGGTCAAATCGAGGAGGGTGCCAGCCGCGTCGATGAGTCGCTGTTGACCGGGGAAAGCTTGCCATTGGCGCGCGGCGTGGGCGAGACCCTGATCGGTGGAGCGGTCAACGTGGAAAGCCCTTTGCTGATACGCATCGAAAAAGTCGGTTCGGAGACGGTGCTTTCGGGAATTGTGCGTTTACTGGAGCGGGCACAGGGTGAAAAACCTCGTCTTGCCCTGTTGGCTGACCGGATTGCCGCCTGGTTTGTCGCCACTTTATTGATTGTGGCGTTGGCGGTATTTTGTACCTGGTGGTCGCTGCGTGATTTCGACACCGCCTTTCGCATTACCTTAGCCGTGCTGGTCGTTACCTGCCCTTGCGCACTGTCTTTGGCTACTCCCACCGCTATCGTTGCGGCTACCGGCGCGCTGACTCGACTCGGTTTATTGACTACACGGGGTCATGCCTTAGAGACCCTGGCCCGTGCCAACCACTTGATTCTCGATAAGACCGGCACCTTAACCTATGGTCGGCCTCGTGTTGTTGCAATAGAGCCGACTGGCGAGCTATCAACTCACAACTGCCTGATCCTGGCGGGGGCATTAGAGCGGGGATCTGAACATCCTGTGGGCCGTGCATTGGCTGAAGCGGCTGGCTTAACCTTACCTGAGGTGACAGGATTACGCAATACGCCAGGCAGCGGCGTCGAAGGCTGGATAGACGGGCAGCGGTATCGCCTGGGGCGCGCTGAGTTTGTCGCGGGTTTGAACGGGAAGCCGCCAAACGAGGCAAGCCATCACGATCCTGCCAGCAGTTGGGTGGCGCTAGCCAATGATTCTGGAATCGTGGCCTGGTTTGGATTAGCCGACAGCTTGCGGCCCGGTGCCGCAGAATCGGTGGCGGCCTTACAACGCCGGGGCTTGACCGTGGAGCTGCTCAGCGGCGATCAGCCGACGGCAGTGGCTCATATCGCCCGGATGGTAGGTATCGCTAGCGCCTTGGGTGGCATGTCCCCACAAGATAAACTGGAGCGGCTGCGAACGCTACAGCGTGCAGGTAAAGTAGTCGCTATGGTCGGTGATGGCGTCAACGATGCGCCGGTGCTGGCGGCGGCTCAAGTGTCGCTGGCGATGGGTAGTGGAACCCAGCTCGCCCATGCCACGGCGGACATGGTTCTACTATCCGAGCGGCTGACGCATCTCGTTTGCGGAGTTGACATGGCGCGCAAAACACTGGCGGTCATGCGCCAGAACTTCGCCTGGGCTATCGGGTACAATGTGATTGCGCTACCGCTGGCGGCTAGCGGCTGGCTCACCCCCTGGATGTCGGCCCTGGGCATGTCATTCAGTTCCTTGCTCGTCGTGGTGAATGCGCTGCGACTGCGGCAGGTTTAAGGCGAAAGCGAGGACCTTATGCGAATTCTCTACTTGCTGATACCGATGGCGTTGGGCGTTGCCGGTGTCGCGTTGTGGGCATTTCTCTGGGCGGTGCGGACTGGACAGTTTGACGATCTGGAAGGACCGGCGCACCGAATTCTGATGGACGATGACGATCCACGCCTGCCGTCCCGTCCGCCCTCAGCCGATAGCGATAAATCATTGAATGGATGAAAAAAAAGTTTTAATATCTCGCGATGAGTCATAAGGAGAAAAACGATGTTCACGTTTCAGAATTTCCCCATCATTATCATCGTCGCCTTGATAGTCATTTCGTATCTGAGCTTTTTTTCAGCCGTGCCGTGGGGTAGCTTGTTTTAAGCGTGATCCTCTGGTTTCGGTCTCAAAAGCACTTGATGTTCACGCTGCATACGTAGCCAGGACATGCTCGGTAACCGCCTTCCACCGTAAGGGGAAGGCGTTTTTTATGGCGACTTGCTGAGTTGATTAGCACAAGTGGGCAAATTTTAGCGATGACTCATTCCGTGCTGGCCCTGCTCAGAATCCTGGCTGATGGTCAAAGCCATGCGGTCCAAGAGCTTTGCAACCGATTGATGCTGGATACTGTGATGCTCGAACAGAGCATTGAGGGCTTGCGCGAATTGAATTTATCGGTACAGGTATCTGCCGATGGCGCTTTAGCTTTACGCGAACCGCTGGATTTACTGGATCATCAAGCGATTATCAGCAGTTTGGCTCACAACGCGCGTGCTTGGCTAAGTCGACTGGAAGTTCATCCAGTTATTGATTCGACTAATAACTATTTACTCACCCAGGCTGCCAGTGGATGGCCCAGCGGCGCGATTTGTCTAGCCGAGGTGCAACAGATGGGGCGTGGCCGTCAAGGGCGGAACTGGTTATCCCCCTTTGGTGCCAACCTGGCGCTTTCGCTGCTCTGGCGTTTTACAACCCCCTCGGCGGCTGTTGGCTTGAGCCTGGCAACGGGCATCGCTGTCGCTCGTATGCTGCGGCAAGCAGGTATCACCGGTGTTGGTTTGAAATGGCCGAATGATGTTTTATTTCAGGGACGCAAATTGGGAGGCATTCTGCTGGAATCCGGGAACTCGCCGGGTGGGTTTCATGTAGTGGCCGGTATTGGCTTGAATGTGGCGTTGCCGCCCACAATGTTGGCTGTCATCGATCAACCCTGGATCGACTTACGCGAAATCCTGGGTGAAGCGCGCCCTTCCCGGAATCAATTAGCGGCTTTGTTGATTTCGGAACTGTTAAGCGTCTTTGCGGATTTTCAGGAAAATGGTTTTTCGGAGGAACTGGCAAGCGCGTGGCAGAGTTTCGATTTAGTGGCCGGTCGGCGCGTGACGCTGAAATTGCCCAATACCCTGATAAAGGGCACCGCGCGCGGCGTGGATGCCAGCGGCGCACTGTTGCTCGAAAGCGCTGAGGGTCAAATCACGCCCTATCTGGGCGGCGAGATCAGCCTGCGAGTCGACGCATGATGCTCTTAGCGGATGTCGGCAATAGCCGCATCAAATGGGTCATCCATACCGATGGACAAGGGTTAGCGCGTGGTCAGATAGACCACGGCGGGATGGCGTGGGCGGATATTGCCCAACAGCAATGGAACAATTTGCCGCGACCGACGCGCGTGCTGATTGTCAGTGTGGCTGGTACAGCGGCTCGCACCGCACTGACGGAATGGGTCTGGCAAGCCTGGGGTGTTGAGGCTGAATTTGTGTTTTCGACAGCACAGGAATGCGGTATTCGCAATGCGTATGCACAACCAGAGCGCCTCGGCGCTGATCGCTGGGTGGCCATGATCGCCGCCCGTGATTTGACCCGCCAGCCGTGCTATGTCGTGGATTGCGGTACTGCGCTAACGATTGATGCCCTGGCGGCCGATGGTCAACATCGCGGTGGCCTGATCATACCGGGCATACGGTTGATGCGTCAGGCGCTCTATCGAGAAACCCGGCAGATCCCACCAGAAGAAGGGGAGCCGAGTCTATTTGGCAGCAGCACCCGCGATGCCGTTTGGGGCGGGGCCATTTATGCAGTCGCCGCCACCATCGACGGGATTACCGAGCGAATGATGGCGGTCGGCGGTCAGGGAATACGCTTTTTGACCGGCGGTGGAGCAGAAGTCATCCTGCCTTATCTGCAAGGATCATTTCGGCTGGAACCCGATCTGATTTTTCATGGGCTTCGCGTCATCGCCGAGCAAAGCAATTCCTCGCCGGTCAGTTAAATCGTAGCTCGCTGATGGTGCAGGCTAGCGGCCATCCCACTGCGGGTCATCTTCATAGCGATAGCGGTAACGGTCATTTCGATAACCATCGTTATAGCCGTCACGGTAATAATCGCTATCCCCACAGTTGTAGTAAGTCCTGCCGTCCACCATGACCGAGTTGCAGCTCCGTCCGCCAGGCGCGGGTCCGCGCGCCGCGTTTGCAATCGCTGAACCAACGATAGCGCCCACTGCCAAGCCCGCTATAGCCCCACCGGGGCCGGGTCCACGATGATGGGGGCCGGGGCCGGGGCCGGGGCCGGGACCACCAGGGCCAGGACCGGGACCCCCTGGACCTCTAAGCCAGGCACCGGGACCTGGACCAGGGCCAGGGCCATCCCATGCAGAGGCATTATATGACGGAACGATGAGGGTCGCCGCCATCCCCGCTCCAACCAGCAACCGTTTGAGTGCGTTCATCGCTTGATCTCCCAGTAAATCGATTGTGAACCTGCATTGCTACAACCAGCTTTGCGCCGCCACCGGGGTCCGGTACCTGAATTAGATACTTTACAACCTGAACGTTTGCCAAATAAGACGTTTTGACACAATTTATTTTAATTGACGGGCTGATCCAGTGTCTCGTAGATCACTCAATTAGTTTGAACCGAGCGTGAGGTCTTCGAGATTATAGAATGCGGTAGCAAGCGACTACATGGCGATGAGCGAATGCGCTAAGCTTTGCCGCTCATTGACCTTTGGAACGAGCTTTGATGATGGATTTGCTCACGCGCATCAGCGGACATTTTGCCGCCAGTCTTCAGGCCAAGCAACGCACCCTGGAGGGTATGGGGCCACAAATCGCCCGCGCCGCTGAGTATTTAGCTGATCAGTTTCGGCAAGGCAAAAAAGTGTTGGTCTGTGGCAACGGCGGTTCAGCAGCCGACGCGCAACATTTTGCGGCTGAACTGGTCAATCGTTTCGAGATCGAACGTCCTGGATTACCGGCTATCGCCCTGACGACCGACAGCTCAGCGCTCACATCCATTGGCAATGATTCTGCATTTGAGCAGATTTTCGCGCGCCAGGTCCAGGCATTGGGCCATGCTGGTGACGTGTTGCTGGCGATTTCCACGAGCGGCAACTCGCCGAATATATTGGCTGCCATGGAGGTTGCTCGTCAGATGGGGATCGCGACTATCGCGCTGACCGGCGGGACCGGTGGGCGGGTCGGTCAGCAAATCACGGCTCAGGACATCGAAATTCGCGTAGCGGCGGCAACAACCGCGCGCATCCAGGAAATTCATATTCTGGTAATCCACTGTCTGTGTGATGGTGTGGATTGGCTGTTGTTCGGAAAGGAGCACGTATGAAGGCACGTCAATTAATGCAGGCGAGCGCAGTGTTAGTCCTCTCGGTGTTGCTTAGCGGCTGTATTGGACTTCTGGTCGGTGGCACAGCAGCGGTGGGTGTCGGCCTGGCGCATGACCGCAGGACGACCGGTACTTTGGTGGATGATCAGACCATCGGCTTAAAGGTCACGGCTGCGCTGGATCGGCAACTACCAGGCGGCAGTCGGATCAGCGCCACCAGTTATAACGCCGTCGTGTTGTTGACCGGTGAGGCTGCATCCGAAGAGGCGCGTCGGCGCGCCGAGGCCATAGCGCGCGGCGTGATGCCGCCCCCACGGGAAGTATACAACGAGGTGGTCGTTGGTCCTCCCAGTCCATTGTCTGCGCGGAGCAACGACGCCTTATTGACTACCAAAGCCAAAGCCGCGCTATTTAAAGTTCAAATGAAGGACTTCGATCCGACGCGAGTCAAAGTGGTTACTGATCGGAGCGTGGTGTATCTGCTGGGGCTGGTGCGGCCCGTTGAGGGCGATGCGTCTGCCAATGTGGTCAGTCAAATAGGCGGCGTTCACCAGGTGGTGACGCTGTTCGAGTTTATCAACTGACGACAGCGTAACCGACTGCTATTTGACGATTTTTAGGGTCGGCTTCCGTTCCGGGGGGCCACCGGTTTTTTCGGGCGGTGGCGGCGGGGGGTCGTCACTGTCGCTTTGCTCTTCGCTAAACGCCATCCCGTGACCATTTTCACGGGCATAGAGTGCCAGAACTGAGGTTACCGGAACTCGCACGGTGCGGGCAGCGCCGCCAAAGCGCGCGTTGAATTCGATCCAGTCATTGCCGAGGTGTAAATTGCGTACCGCCGAGCCATTGATATTCAGCACAATGCGCCCTTCCTGGACATGTTGTTTAGGCACTTCCACGCCGGGCGCTTCGGCATTGACCACCAGGTGGGGCGTCAAACCATTGTCTTCAATCCATTCGTAAAAGGCGCGGATCAGGTAGGGACGATTGGAGGTCATGGCAGTGGGCTGAACAGAGAAAAGCGCTCTCGGCCGAAGCCGAGATGATCTATTTCAAGGATTGCATGGGAGGACCATCGCGGTACCCACCCATGCGAGCATCCTGTCAATGCACGTCCTTCCAGTATTCCTTCTTGAGAAGGTAAAACACAATACTGGCCAGGAACAAAAACAGCACAACCCAGATCCCAATACTCTGACGTTTCAATTGGATCGGCTCGCTGACGTAGGCCATGAAGTTTACCAAGTCAACCATCGCTTCCTTGAATTCTGGCGGACTCATACTGCCCGGCTGGACTATTTCAAAGCCCTTGAAGGTTTTGGTCTCATGGCCAGCCTTATCCTTGCGAACCTCGTAGACTGGTTTCTGCCAACCCTGCAATTCCCATAACACATGCGGCATACCGGCATTGGGAAACACCGCATTATTCACGCCGAAGGGTCGGGTGGGATCGAGATAGAAGGTTTGCAGATAGTTATAAAGATAATCCACTCCCCGCGACCGGGCTATTAGGGTTAGGTCGGGCGGCACCACACCGAACCACTGTTTAGCGTCTGACTTCGACATTGAGTTCTTCATCAAATCGCCGATCTTGGCACCTGTGAAGATCAGATTGTCTTTAACCTGCTCATCGGTTAAGCCAATGTCGCGAGCCATCCGGTTGTAACGCTGGTGCTCCAGTGAATGGCAACCCATACAGTAGTTGACAAACAGCCTGGCCCCTTTTTGTAGCGAAGCCTTGTTGTGCAAGTCAATGGGCGCAACCTGTAATGGATAACCTTCCCCCCCAGCCGCCAGGGCCAAAGTCGGCAAAGCCAAAAATGCAAGTGCAACAATTATTTTTTTCATTTCCAGGTCACCCTTTCCGGAACGGGCTTGGTTTTTTCGAAAGCCGGCAAGATTGGTAACACGAAGAAGAAGCCAAAATAGAGAATGGTGCAGATCTGCGCTAACTGGGTGCGACCCGGTGTTGTCGGTAGAGCGCCCAGGTAGCCAAGGACCAAAAACGACACCACAAAGACCGCTAAGCTGAGCTTGAAGGAAAAGCCGCGATAGCGGATTGATTTGACTGGGCTACGATCAAGCCACGGCAAGAAAAACAGAATAACGATTGCAGCGCCCATCACCAGCACACCCCAGACTTGGGTGCCAGCGAAGGAGGGAACTGCACGCAACATCGCGTAGAACGGCGTGAAGTACCACACCGGTGCAATGTGCGGAGGCGTCTTCAGCGGATCGGCCGGGTCAAAATTGGGGTGTTCGAGGAAGTAACCACCCATTTCGGGAGCAAAGAAGATGATGACGCAGAAGAACAGCAAAAACACCATCACGCCGACCAAATCTTTGACCGTGTAATACGGATGAAAAGGAATGCCATCCAGCGGTATGCCCTTGTCGTTTTTCAGCTTCTTGATTTCCACGCCATCTGGATTATTGGAGCCAACTTCGTGCAGCGCGAGAATGTGGGCGACGACAAGTCCTAGCAAAACCAGCGGCAGGGCAATCACATGCAGCGAGAAAAAGCGGTTTAAGGTAGCATCCGAAACCACATAATCGCCGCGAATCCAGATCGAGAGATCGGGTCCGATGACCGGGATTGCGCTGAACAGGTTAATAATGACCTGCGCGCCCCAATAGGACATTTGGCCCCACGGCAACAGATAACCCATGAAGGCTTCCGCCATCAGGCACAGAAAGATCACTACCCCAAAAATCCAGATCAGTTCTCGCGGCTTTTTGTATGACCCGTAAATCAGGGCGCGATACATGTGCAGATAAACCATGACAAAGAAAGCCGAGGCACCGGTGGAGTGCATATAGCGAATCAGCCAACCCCATTCGACATCACGCATGATGTACTCGACCGAGGCGAATGCATCAGCCGCCGAAGGCTTGTAGTTCATGGTAAGCCAAATACCGGTCAAAATTTGATTGACCAGCACGAGTAAAGCCAGCGAGCCGAAGAAATACCAAAAGTTGAAATTCTTGGGTGCGTAATATTCGGTCAAATGCTCGCGAATCGATTTAGTCAGCGGAAAACGCTCATCAATCCAGCCGAGCAGGCCGGTAGTGCCTTGTGTATTTGCCATTATGCGGCCTCCGGATCAACGCCGATCAACACACGGGTATCGTTAAGATAGCGATAGGATGGAACCTCCATATTCGAAGGCGCAGGGACGCCTTTGTAAACCCGACCGGCCAGGTCAAAGCGAGAGCCGTGGCAGGGACAGAAGAAGCCGCCTTTCCAGGTGGGTCCCAGATCCGCCGGTGCCTCATCGGGTCGGAATGTCGGCGAGCAGCCAAGATGGGTGCAGATCCCCACGAGCACCAGGAATTCGGGTTTAATCGAACGGTTGGCGTTTTGTGCATATTTCGGTTGTTGACTGGCCATTTCGGAATTGGGATCAAGCAATTCCCCCTTGAGGGCTGGCAAATCATCCAACATCTTTTTGGTACGCTTTAAAATCCAGACTGGTTTTCCGCGCCATTCGACCGTCATCATGGCGCCATCTTCCAATTTACTGATATCGGCTTCCACCGGCGCCCCAGCAGCCTGGGCGCGTTCACTAGGCGACCAGGATTTCAAAAATGGGACGGCGACGAACGCGGCACCGACACCGCCAACCACGGTAGCCGTAGCGGTCAGAAAGCGGCGCCTGCCGAGATCGACGTCATCTACCGTACTCATACGCAGTCTCCTAATTGTAGATTTATAGTTAAAATTGCAGATTGGTCATTCATGAGTATGCACGGTTTTCTCGTTCGCTGGAGCGATGCCGGGAATCAGGTTCGACCGAACCCGACCGCTTGCTGCGAGGCGCATCAGACAGCGCGAACAGCCCATTGCAAGCACTTCCCCTCGATTCTCGCGGCAAGATAAAACTATACCTCACAGAGGGGATTAGGGTCTATGCGGTCAGGCAAAGGTTTTTACTTAGCCGCGAAAATGAACGACCTGAGAAAGCCTCTCACCGCCCGCGCCATCGCGCTCAATCGAGTAGGGCGGGCGGTGAGGTTAGGTCTGGGCAGCACACAGCGAGGGCTGATCCCAACCCCTGGGATCTGATGCTAGGTTATTACTTCAGGAGGGCCGCTATTTCCTGCCGGGTGATGGGTGAAAACTGGCCATTGCGCAGCACCATCAGCTCCAGAAAATCCGAACCTTGATTGTCAGTCGTAAAATCGATTTTAACGCCGCCTACATCATAAGGTTGGCGACGTGCTGCTTTAAGGAAGTTCTCGCGGGTGATGGGGCCATCAATGGCTTGCATGATGGCCAAAAACGAGCGGCCGACGATATAGGCTTCCAGACTATAATAATCAAGGTCTTTGCCAATGGCCTTACGGGCATCAGCGACGACTGGCACCGTGGAATCGAGCGCAGGGACAACCTGGGCGGAAATAATCCGGTCCTTAACATTGTGGTCACTGAGCATCTTGACAAAGCGCTGGCCAATCACCAGCGAGGTGGCGCTGAACAGCCAAGGTTCATCCTTGGCGCGGGCATAGGAGATGAACATATCGGCTGGCTCTTCAATTGCAGTGAGCACAGCGACAAAACGACAACGGCTATCATTAGCGGCTTCCCATTTTTTCAGCGATTGATAGCCATTGCCCGCACTGAAAGTCTGGTGCTGATAAACGCCCACCGGGCCGATATTATTGCGATTGGGATTAACCCCCGGCATCTGAAGAATTTGATCAAGTTTGGCGATGATTGAGTCGGTTCCTGGGTGTTTGGCCAGCGCCGCGCGCATCCCCCGAACGCCACTCATTCCCAGCACATCATTTTGTGCATAAAGACAAAGTTCGACCGGTTTCACGCCCGCCGCCAGCGCGATTTCCATAACCGTCTCGGTTTCCGTGGCATAGGTGGCGCGGAAATTCAGCACATCGCCAGGGCCGGTGAAACCCACTCCTGTTAAAAAACCAAATGCAGGCACTTTATTCTCGGCCAGGATGGGCAAAGCCGCTTGTGTGGTAGGTGAGCCATAGCTATACCATGGCAAAGATACCCTTGTTGATGAGTTCTTTAACCGCCACGGTCGTATTTTCAGGTGTGTAAAAGTCGTTGGCGGTTATGTATTCGATGGTCCGTTTCTGGACTGTCTGACCGGCTAACGCAGCTTCCACACCACGCTTTTGGGCGAGGCCATAACCTTTAAAATCGCCCTCCAGAGGGAGCGTAGCCCCAATGCGGATCGTTTTGTCAGTAACGCCTATTTCCTCGGATTGGCTCGCCATAGGGTTTAGCGAGAGAGCCAGCAGTACACTGAGGAGGGTTTTAGTCGCTTTTAGTAGCCGTTGATCAGGCTGCTGACTGGAAAAACATGCCTTGATTTGTGCATTTATCATTGTCATGCCCTAGTGTAAAAAGATACGAATAGAAGCGGCTTTCCCGAAGGAGTAAGGCCAGCTTCTACCCGCTAATCTAGGGCAGAATACCGCGCAAGTCTATCAATAGACCCTGGGCTTTCTAGGATTTTAGACCGATTAATCCCCTGACGAAACTCTCTAGTTACTTGAATAGCTTTGCTAATTCTGGATCTTGTGGGCTAACCGGCACAAAGTGCCCGTCTCGCAACAACGTGAAGCTCACGAAGTCTGAGCCTTGGTTGTCGCTGGTGAAATCGACCTTGACGCCACCGATGTCATAAGGCTGCCGATGGGCGGCCTTGAGAAAATTCTCGCGAGTTAGCGGCCCATCGATGGCTTGTAGGATCGTGACGAACAATTTGCCGACGATGTAGCTTTCCAGCGAGGTGTAGTTCAAATTAGCGCCCAGGTTTTTGCGCGCCTCCGTAACGATGGGTAAGGGTGAATCAAGGGCCGGAACGACCTGAGTAGTAATGACCTTATCCTGTATCCCCTTTTCTTTCAGTAGCTTGGCAAAAGCATCCCCCCCTGCTAAGGAAATCACACTGTAGGTCCAGGGTTCATTTTTATAGTGGGCAAAGCCCATGAATTCAGCAGCGGGAGCAAGGACCGCCACGGTCATAACCAGTCGGCAGGGGGTGCCACTGTCTTTCTCCCACTTTTTGAGGGAGTCGTAGCCGGCTTTTGCTGGAATAACATCTTTAGGGTAGACGCCAACTGGGCCAATCCCATTACGGGCTGGATTGTCACCGGTCTGATTTAGAATTTGGTCGAGCTTAGCCACAATCGCTTCAGTGCCGGATTGCTTGGCCAAAGCATCGCGAAAGCCTTTGACGCCGCTCATGCCAAAGCCATCGTTTTGCACGTAAGCACATATTCCGCTTGGTTTGACGCCGTTGGCCAAGGCGACTTCGACCAGGCTCTCAATCTCTTTGGCGTAGGGTACACGGAAGTTGAGTACATCGCCGGGTCCTGCGAAACCCGCTCCGGTGTAGGGGGCGAACATGGGGATCTTATTTTCCGCCAACACGGGCAACACCGCGCGCACAGTGGGAGTGCCGGAACTGCTGACTATGGCAAAAATACCTTTACTGATGAGTTGTTTGGTATTTGCAACCGCTTTTTCAGGGTCGTAAAAATCATTGAGTTGTTCGAACTGAACGGTCCGTTTCTGTACTGTTTGTCCGGCCAGCGCCGCTTCTATCCCTAACTTGGTGTTTTGCCCAAGCGCCTTAAGATCTCCTTCCATAGGGCCGGAAGCGCCGATACGGATTAGTTTATCGGTAACGCCCGGCTCCTCAGCGTGACTTAGTGCCGGTATCAGACATAATCCTAAAAGCAAAGCCAGTAAAACTCTGGGAGCTTTCTCACCACGCAATTCACGGGGACTGATATTCTCTCTAATCGGTGTGAATTTTTGAATGGCCATCAGTAATTCCTTATAAGTTGATACCCTTAGACTAGAACACCTATGCACACTCTTCTATGGCGCGCTAATGATTTAGTAATTAAACGGGGTTATCAATTTCAATGAAAGCGAAATTCAGATCAAAATGATGAGCCACATGAGCGCCCAGTGCCTGGATACCATAGCGCTCGGTAGCGTGATGGCCCGCCGCAAAGAAATGCAGGCGGTTTTCACGGGCAAAATGAACGGTCTGCTCGGAGGCTTCACCGGTTAGAAAAGCGTCGGCTCCCGCCTCGAACGCTTGCTCGATAAACGATTGCGCACCACCGGCACACCAGGCCAGGCGCTTTATCAGCGCGTCGTGACCTGCAATGTGCAGCGGCTTTCGGTTAAGACGCTCAGTAAGGTGAGCGGCGAATACTGACCCAGCCATTGGATTTGCTGTTTCACCCAGCATGATCAACCCCGGAGTGCGCGGACTACTGCCAATCGTGCCCATAACATTAAGACCAAGTACGCGCGCTAATTGAGCGTTATTGCCAAGTTCCAGATGAGCGTCTAATGGCAAGTGATAGGCGATCAGGCTGATTTGGTGGCGAAGCAGAGTAGCCAGTCGCCGTTGCTTCATGCCGGTAATCCGAGGATTTTCCCCTTTCCAAAAATAGCCGTGATGCACTAATATGGCGTCTGCATGGCGTTCAATAGCGGCATCAAGCAATGCCTGACAGGCGGTGACGCCACCGATTAGGGTTTGTACTTCCGGTCGGCCTTCAACCTGCAAACCATTTGGGCAGAAATCGTTGAAGCTATCGACCGATAACAAGCGGTCGGTATAGGCGACCAGTTCGCCTAATCGGATCACCCGTTTGCTTCCAGTATTTCGCCGAGTGCAGCCACTAAACGGGCATTCTGTTCAGGCTGGCCAATCGTGATTCGTAGAAATTGCTCGATGCGAGGTTGGCGGAAATGGCGAACGATAATGCTTTTCTGGCGTAATGCGGCAGCCAGATGAGCGGCATCATGTTGAGGATGAAAAGTAAAGACGAAGTTAGCCGCTGAGGGTAATACCTTAAAGCCAAGCTTTTCGAGTTCGGCAATTAACTCTATACGGCTGCTGATGACAGCCTGGCGGGTCCGCTCCAAGTGTTCGCTGTCGGTGAAAGCGGCGACCGCGCCGACAATAGCGAGTCGATCCAGCGGATAAGAGTTAAAGCTGTTTTTTATTCGCTCCAAAGCGTCAATTAATTCGTGGTGACCGACCGCAAATCCCACCCGTAAACCGGCCAGCGAGCGCGATTTCGAGAGGGTCTGAGTCACCAGCAGATTCGGATAGCGGTCGATCAAGGCAATAGCGGTCTCGCCACCGAAATCGATATAGGCTTCATCCACCACCACGGCTGAATGGGTGTTATGGGTTAGTAGCCATTCCAGATCAGCCAATGACAGCAGACAGCCGGTTGGCGCATTGGGATTGGCGAAAATGATGCCACCGTTGGGACGCTGGTAGTCGGCCACTCGCAACGTAAAATCCTCAGCCAGCGGTACCGTTTGATAATCGATGCCATATAGACCGCAATAGACTGGGTAGAAGCTGTAGGTGATATCTGGGAACAACAGTGGACTAGAATGCTGGAAGAGCGCCTGAAAGACGAACGCCAGCACTTCATCCGAACCATTGCCGACAAAGACCTGCTTGGAATCGATGCGGTAATATTCTGCAATCGCCTGTTTCAGCCCTTCAGCATTGGGATCAGGATACAGACGCAGCGCTTCGGACAGTTCAGCCCGAATCGCCTCCAGCACTTTCGGCGATGGGCCATAGGGGTTTTCGTTGGTGTTGAGCTTGACCAGATTAGCAAGCTTGGGTTGCTCGCCCGGTATATAAGGCGTCAGCCGGTGGACAAGCGGACTCCAGTAGGGATTGTCAGTCATCGCTATTTTTGGACTCGATACTCGGCTGACCGCGCATGGGCTGTCAGCCCCTCGCCACGCGCCAGAATTGACGCTATGCGTCCCAAAGCGGCAGCTCCCATCGGCGAGCAGTTAATAAGGCTGGAGCGCTTTTGAAAATCGTAAACGCCCAATGGCGAGGAGAAGCGGGCAGTACGCGAGGTGGGCAACACATGGTTGGGGCCGGCACAGTAATCGCCCACCGCTTCAGCGGTATACCGGCCCATGAAAATCGCTCCGGCATGACGGATCAACGGTAGCAGCTCCTCTGGCTTTTCTACCGACAACTCTAAATGTTCCGGTGCGATAAAGTTGATCACTTGCGCCGCTTCGTTCAGGTCCAGCGTTTGAATCAGTGCCGCTCGTCGATTCAATGACGCTGCAATGATGTCCCGCCGTTCCATATCCGGTAGCAGCCGCTCGCTGCTCGCTGCAACCCGATCCAGAAACCCGGCATCCGGGCTGATGAGAATCGGTTGGGCGTCCTCGTCATGTTCGGCTTGTGAGAATAGATCCATCGCAATCCAGTCGGGATCAGTCAGCCCATCGCAGACCACCAGAATCTCCGAAGGTCCGGCAATCATATCGATGCCGACCGTACCGAAAACCTGGCGCTTGGCAGCGGCGACATAGGCGTTGCCTGGACCGACAATTTTATCGACACGCGGCACGGTGGCGGTGCCATAGGCCAGCGCGGCGACGGCTTGCGCCCCACCGATGGTGAACACTCGATCTACGCCAGCGACCGCGGCGGCGGCCAAGACCAGATCATTCAGTTCGCCACCCGGTGTCGGCACAACCATGATAATTTCCGGCACACCTGCGACTTTGGCGGGGATGGCATTCATCAGCACCGAGGATGGATAAGCGGCTTTACCGCCGGGGACATACAGCCCGACCCGATCCAGCGGTGTAATCTGTTGGCCCAAAACTGTGCCATCAGCTTCGGTAAAGCGCCAGGATTCCTGCTTTTGGCGCTCGGCATAAACACGAATGCGAGTCGCAGCGATTTCCAGCGCTGTACGTTGTGCAGCGGGAATGGCCGCTAACGCCTGTTGCAAGCGACTCACGGGAAGTTCCAGATGAGCCGCTTCTGACACCGATAGGCGGTCGAAACGGGCTGTGTATTCCAGCAACGCCTCATCGCCCATCGTGCGGACGTTGGCAAGGATTTCGCGCACCGTGATGGTCATGGCTTCGTCGGCGACTTCCTCCCAGGCGGTCAGTCTTCCCAGTTGCTTCCAGAAAGCAGGGTCTGTGGTGGTCAGGCGTTGGATGTCCGGCATCAATCCGCTCCAGAATAGAAAAGGCAGTGCAGCTTAATCACCGACCGCGCTGGCCATCCGTGCGGTGATCGCTTTGATTCGGGCGTGTTTCATCTTCATAGCCGCTTTATTGACGATTAAACGTGAGCTGATGTCAGCGATATGCTCCAGCGGTGCCAAGCCGTTAGCTTTTAGCGTATTACCGGTATCCACCACATCCACAATGTAATCGGCCAACCCTACCAGCGGCGCGAGTTCCATTGAGCCGTACAGTTTGATGATTTCCACCTGTCGGCCCTGATCGGCGAAATAGCGGCGGGTGGTGTTGACGAATTTGGTGGCGATCCGAGGACGGCTTAAATGCGGCGGTCGGTCCGGATAGCCCGCGACCATCAGCCGACAACGGGCGATGCGTAAATCCAGCGGCTCATACAGGCCCTCGCCGCCGTGTTCCATCAAGACGTCTTTGCCCGCAACGCCCAGATCGGCGGCTCCGTATTGGACGTAAGTCGGTACGTCGGTTGCGCGGATGATGACTAATTTAATGTCCGGCTGGTTGGTATCGAGGATCAGTTTGCGACTGGTTTCAGGATCGTCAGTCGGCACGATGTCCGCCGCCGCTAGCAGCGGCAGGGTTTCCTGGAAAATGCGGCCCTTGGATAAGGCGATAGTCAACGGCGCAGCCATGAGTTAATTAGCCCGGTGTGCGGCGGATGCGCGCGCCCAACTGGGCCAGCTTTTCCTCGATACAGTCATAGCCGCGATCAATATGATAAATCCGGTCCACGACGGTATCGCCATCCGCGACCAGAGCCGCCAGAATCAGGCTGGCTGAGGCGCGTAGGTCAGTGGCCATGACCGGCGCTCCCGTTAGGCGCGGCACACCGATACTGATGGCCGTGTTGCCTTCCAGCTCAATTTGAGCGCCCATCCGATGCAGCTCCTGAACGTGCATAAAGCGGTTCTCGAAGACCGTCTCGGTGATCATGCCAACCCCATCGGCGATGGTATTGAGCGCGACGAACTGGGCTTGCATATCGGTAGGGAAAGCCGGGTAGGGGGCGGTGCGGATGCGAACCGCTTTGGGCCGATTGCCAGCCATATCGACTTCAATCCAATCCAGACCGGTGTTGACCTGGATACCCGCCTCTTCCATTTTCAGTAAAACCGCTTCCAGCGTATCCGGTCGCGTCCCTTTAACCTTGACGCGCCCACCGGTGATGGCACCAGCCAGCAGATAGGTCGCCGTTTCGATGCGATCCGGCAAAACCTGATAAGTAGCGCCGCTGAGGCGTTCAACGCCCTCAATGACCAGAGTATCGGTGCCAGCGCCACTGATCCGCGCGCCCATGGCGTTAAGGCAATCGGCCAGATCAACCACCTCAGGCTCGCGGGCGGCATTCTCGATGATCGTGGTGCCGCGCGCCAGGGTCGCGGCCATCAGCAAATTTTCGGTGCCGGTCACAGTGACTAAATCTAGGGCGATATGGGCACCTCTTAGCCGCGGTGCGTGCGCGCGGATGTAGCCGTTCTCCACCTTGATATCCGCGCCCATCGCTTCCAGGCCCTTGATGTGCAAGTTCACCGGCCGGGAACCAATAGCACAACCGCCGGGCAAGGAGACTTCGGCTTGGCCAAAACGGGCTAGCAGCGGACCTAGTACCAAAATAGAGGCGCGCATGGTGCGCACCAATTCGTAAGGGGCTTGAAAGGTATGGATGGTGCCTGGATCGACTTGAATGTTCATCCGCTCGTCCACCACCAGATCGACGCCCATCCGGCCCAGCAATTCCATGGTCGTGGTGACATCTTGCAGATGGGGAACATTACCGATGGTCATGGGGGCATCGGCTAGCAACGTAGCAGCCAGGATCGGCAGCACTGCATTTTTGGCTCCGGATGCCCGCAGTTCGCCCTGTAGCGGCACGCCGCCGCTGATGATCAATTTACTCATTGGCTCATTGCCGTCCTTCAGGATTGTGATTGAGTCCAGGCGTCTGGCGTGTAGGTCTTGAGGGAAAGTGCATGAATTTCCTCGCGTTCCATACGTTCACCCAAAGCCGCGTAGACTAAACGGTGTTGTTGCAGTAACGATTTACCCGCAAAGTCCGGGCTGATGACTACGGCTTCAAAATGAACCCCATCGTCGCCTTGCACGGTCGCCTTGGCACCGGGCAACTGCTGTTCGATCAACTGTGCTATATCTTTGGCTTGCATGTGAGGTTACCCACCAAACGTCATACTGCGGGAAGCGAGGGGAAGACGAGCGCTCGCTAGGGAAATTTCTGTCATCAGCTTCTTGATTCCTTCGACGCAGACCGACCGCTGCCAGTTTCATCAAGTTTAACAGTGAACAATGCGCCGCTTTGAAATAACATGCGCATCCGCTTGCGCAGCGGGTACAGCTCGCGACGGCACAACTCGTGAACGCAGACGCTATCGACTCCGATGCGGCTGGCGTCGAGGCGTATCTTGCTGCCAATCAGCCGTAGCGACGTGGTTTTTCCGACACCGCTGGGTTCCATGATGGCGGTAATCTTACCGTGAGGGATCTCTAAGGCGGCGTTTTGAAAGATAATCCGTGTGCCGCGCCGAAAATCCAGATTACCCACGGTCATCAGCGGCGTTGCGTCGCGAGTAGAGAATGCAGCGGGGTGGACAGCGGACATTGAGACAGGGAAAGATGGAAGCTCGATGAACGAACGTAGCATTTAAGTCGTCTAGTTTCCGGTCAAGCCGACGTTAAGTCAAATAGGTCGCTCGACGATGGCGCCAATGAAACTTGGCAATTCTTACTGCAAGCGGCTATCTTTTTATAGCGACGCTGGCTGCGCTATTGGCTGGCGGGAGTTTTCCTCCGGAATCTTGCAAGTTCCTGTCGTATCCGGCGCGTCAAATTGATCGGAACTGTGAATCTGGTTACGGCGCTGCTGGATGGGCTGACTGTACGGGCGATGCGGGATTCCGATATTTATTTCAAATCATCATGCAGAAGGTAGGATCATGGCGAAAAAGTACATCTATAAATACACCGAAGGCGACGGCAAGAACAAAATGCTGTTGGGCGGCAAGGGGGCCAACCTCTGCGAAATGACCCAAATCGGGCTGCGGGTGCCGCCGGGCTTCGTGATCACTACCGAAGCATGCTTGGATTACATCGCTAATAACCGTCTGCCCGAAGGGCTAATGGACAGCATCCGGGAGAATATGGCCTGGCTGGAAAAGGAAACCGGTAAGCAGTTCGGCGGTGCTGATAACCCTCTGCTGGTCTCAGTTCGCTCCGGCTCTGCCATGTCCATGCCCGGCATGATGGACACTATCCTCAATCTTGGTCTGAATGAGAAGACCCTGGCTGGTCTGATCAAGCTGACTGGTAATGAGCGTTTCGGATATGACGCTTATCGGCGTTTCATCCAGCTTTTCGGCAAGATCGCCCTCGGTGTGGACGATACTAAATTTGACGAACACTTTGAGGCGATCAAGCGCCGTGCCGGAGTCAAGGTCGATCTGGGCTTAAGCGCCAATGATCTGAAAGATATCGGCCAGTTGTTCCTGCAAGTGGTGCAAAAGGAAACCGGTCGGCCCTTCCCGCAAGACCCCTACGAGCAATTGGAACTGGCCGTTAAGGCGGTGTTTAACTCGTGGATGGGCCAGCGGGCAGTCGATTATCGCCGTGAGTTCAAGATCACTCCGGAAATGGCCAACGGCACCGCCGTTAACGTCGTGACCATGGTGTTTGGCAACATGGGTAATGATTGCTCGACGGGCGTGGGCTTCACTCGTGATCCGGGTACCGGCGAAAACGTGATGTATGGCGAGTACTTGGTCAACGCCCAGGGCGAAGACGTGGTAGCCGGTATCCGCACGCCCAAGCCGGTACTGGAGATGAAGGAAGAAATGCCGGATCTGTTCCGGCAACTGGTCGAACTGCGCAACAAGCTGGAAGGTCACTATCACGAAGTGCAGGACTACGAATACACCATTGAAAAGGGTGTGCTCTACTGCCTGCAAACCCGCAACGGCAAGATGAACGCCGCAGCGATGGTGCGTAGCTCGGTGGAAATGGCCAACGAAGGCTTGATCAGCCGTGAAAAGGCCCTGCTGCGTATTGATCCCGAATCGCTGGAACAGATGATGTTCCCGCAGCTCGATCCCAAACATAAGGCAGCCCCTGCGGCGCAGGGTATGGGTGCCTCGCCGGGTGCCTCGTCCGGCAAGATCGTGTTCGATGCCGATACGGCAGTGAAGCGCGGCCGTGGCGACAACGAAAAGATCATTTTGGTGCGTGAAGAGACCAAGCCGGAAGACATTCACGGCTTCTTTGCTGCGGTCGGCATTCTGACCAGTCGTGGCGGCAAGACCTCCCATGCGGCGGTGGTAGCCCGTGGCATGGGCAAGCCCTGCGTGGTCGGTGCCGAAGATATTCATGTCAACGTCCATCAGCGCCAGGCAACCATTGGCGACACCGTACTGCATGAAGGCGATGTCGTCACCATTGATGGCGGCACGGGCCGGGTGTATCTGGGCGAAGTGCCGACGGTTGAGCCGGAATTCACGCCGGAACTGCGTACCCTGCTGGGCTGGGCCGACGAAATCGCCACCCTCAAGGTGATGGCGAATGCCGATACCCCAGACGCCGCACAGCGCGCTTCCAACTACGGTGCGATGGGCATTGGCTTGTGCCGTACCGAGCGGATGTTCAACGCCAAGGAGCGTCTGCCCATCGTGCTGGAAATGATTCTGGCCGAGACCACCGAGGACCGTGAAGCCGCTTTGGCGAAGTTGCTGCCGATGCAGCGCAGCGATTTCAAAGAAATCCTGCGCGTCATGGCCCCGCGTCCGGTCACCATTCGACTGCTCGACCCGCCGATCCATGAGTTCCTGCCCTCTGAGCAGACCCTAATCGACGACATCGAGCATCTGCGTCATCTGCGCCAGACCGCGCAAGGTCTGGAAGCCATTAGCCAGCTTTTAGCGCAGGCCAACCCGAAGGCGGTCGAGCAACTGGGCATCCTGAATGACAGCCATCTGGTCTCCGATGTGCTGGCCAAGAAGGAAGAAATCCTGCAAAAGGCCCGCGCCTTGCACGAAATCAACCCGATGCTCGGTCATCGCGGCGTCCGTCTGGGCTTGACCTATCCTGAAATCTACAAGATGCAGATTCGGGCGGTGCTGGAAGCGGCGGCGGAATGCATCCAGGAGAAGATCGACGTCCATCCGGAAATCATGGTGCCGCAGGTCTGCACCAAGGAAGAGTTGATGCGGGTGCGGGCGATTGTCGATGAGGTGCTGCCGCAAGTCGAAGCCAAGTACGCGGTCAAGGTTCATTTTGAATTCGGCACCATGATGGAAGTGGTACGGGCTTGCCTGCGCTCGGAAGAAATCGCTGAGGTCGCGGAGTTCTTCTCGTTTGGCACCAACGACCTGACCCAGGCCACCTTCTCGTTCTCGCGTGAAGACGCCGAGAACAAGTTCCTGCCGTTCTACAATTCGGCAGGCATTCTGAAGGACAACCCGTTTGAGGCGCTGGACACCAAGGGCGTGGGCCAGTTGATGTCCTTTGCGGTCGAGCATGGTCGCAAGACGCGCTCTGGCCTTAAGGTTGGCATCTGCGGTGAACAGGGCGGCCATCCGCGCTCGATGCGCTTCTGCCATTACGCCAATCTGACTTACGTGTCTTGTTCCTCACCGCGTGTTCCCATCGCCCGACTAGCAGCGGCGCACGCCAAGCTGTTGGAAGGGAACTATCAGCCTTAATTGTTGTTGATAGGGTCGGGGGCGGCGATTTACGCTCCCGACCGGAAATGCTGGGGGCGGCTACGGTCGCCCTTATTGTTTTCTGTCGGGTAAACGACATACTCTCTTACTCGATTTCTCACCCTCTTCGACGAAAGCCAAGCGGTGGGAGAGGGGTCTCATCTTTCGCTGTCGGTAGAACAATCACTTTTAGAGAGGTTTCCATGCGCTGGAGAGGTGGTAGAGAGAGCGACAATGTTGAAGATCGACGCGGCATGGGAACAGGCACCGTCGTTGCCGGTGGCGGGATTGGGACGGTGGCTTTGCTGCTGGTCGCCTGGTTCTTCGGCATCGATCCCACTGTGTTGATGCAAAGCGGTGGCGCGCCCAGCACGGCTGTCACACAGCGGTCAGGGCCTATATCCCCCGTTGATCAGGAGGCGGGCAAATTTGTCTCAGTAGTGCTGGCCGATACGGAGGATACTTGGAAAACTTTATTCCGGCAGATGGGCGGAACTTATCGCGAGCCGAAGCTGGTTTTATTCTCCGGCGCGGTACAGTCGGCTTGCGGTTTTGCGCAATCGGCGGTGGGACCGTTTTACTGCCCAGCCGATCAAAAGGTTTATCTAGATACCGAGTTTTTTGACGAAATGCAGCGGCGCTTCAAGGCCCCCGGCGATTTCGCCCAAGCTTATGTTATTGCGCACGAGATTGGCCACCATGTCCAAAATCTGGTGGGCATCTCCGATAAAGCGCAATCCCTGCGCGCGCGTTCAAGTCAAGCCGAGAGCAATGACCTGTCGGTGCGTTTGGAATTGCAGGCTGATTGTTTTGCGGGTGTTTGGGCCAATCATGCGCAAAAAGCGCGGCAGATTTTGGAAGCGGGGGACATCGAAGAAGCCCTGAATGCAGCGACCGCCATCGGCGATGATCGGCTACAGATGCGTTCCAGAGGCTATGTAGCACCTGATTCATTCACCCACGGCAGCTCGGCGCAAAGGGTCCGTTGGTTTAAGCAAGGCATCACGACTGGCGATATACGGCAGTGCGATACCTTCAGCGCCACGCGGCTATAAGCTCTATCAAGACTCCAGCATGGCATTACAGCGCCTTAATCCTTGACGACAACGCTTGAAGGTTGGCGCTACCTCCATCTGTCTTGAGAGTTTGTAACATATCGCTGGAGACCTGCGAGCCGGGAGCATAGCTGGTACAATTTCAGCCACTATGTCCCTTCACCCCAACAAGCTCAAAGCACTCGCCAACCACGTTATCGCCATTGAAGCCGAAGCGGTCGCCCAGCTCGCCAATCGTATCGACGACCGCTTCGTCCACGCCTGCCGTCTGATGCTTGCCTGCCAGGGGCGAATTGTCGTTCTGGGCATCGGCAAGTCCGGCCACATTGGCGGCAAGATCGCCGCAACCCTTGCCAGTACCGGTACTCCTGCTTTCTTCGTGCATCCTGCCGAAGCCAACCATGGCGATATGGGCATGATCACCGCGCAAGATGTGGTGACAGCCCTCTCCAATTCCGGCGAAACCGACGAACTCTTAACCCTTCTGCCGCTGATCAAACGCCTTGGCGCGCCGCTGATCGCCCTGACCGGCAACCCCGATTCCACCCTGGCCAAAGCGGCAGACGTGCATATTGATGTGAGCGTCGCCCAGGAAGCCTGCCCGCTGGGCTTGGCCCCCACGTCTAGCACTACCGCCACACTGGCGATGGGCGATGCCTTGGCGGTAGCGCTCCTGGAAGCGCGTGGCTTCACCGTCGAGGACTTTGCTCGCTCGCATCCCGGTGGTCGGCTGGGTCGGCGCTTGTTGCTACTGATTGACGATGTGATGCATGTCGGCGAGCAGATGCCGCGTAGTGCGCCGGATGATCGACTCAAGGATGCTTTGCTGGAGATGAGCCGCAAAGGTTTGGGGGCAACCGTGATCGCCGATCAAACCGGGCAGGTATTGGGCATCTTCACCGATGGCGATTTGCGCCGAGCGTTGGATCGGCAGGTGGATATTCACGCCACCCGCGTTGCCGACGTGATGACTCACCAGTGTAAAACGATCACTCCCGGCACGCTGGCGGCTGAAGCGCTGCGGATGATGCAGCAGTACAAGATCAACGCGCTACCAGTGGTAAACTCTACCGGTAAACTCGTTGGCGTTCTCAATATGCATGATCTGTTGCGCGCCGGCGCACTTTAACCGTCGACCAGTGAGAGAAAGACGATGCGCGACATTTTGGCAAAAGCCGCTCTGGTTCGACTGGTCATTTTCGATGTGGATGGTGTGCTGACCGACGGCCGGTTGTATCTGAGCAGCGACGGCAGCGAATTCAAAGCCTTTCATGTGCGCGACGGCCACGGTATCAAAATGTTATTGGCAGCCGGTATCGAAGTTGCCCTAATCTCGGCGGGCCGTAATACCGTCGCTGTGGAACGGCGCATGAGCGATCTTGGCATCCGCCACGCTTATTTGGGCGTGCAGGACAAGCTGGCTGCTTTCAAGGATTTACAAAGCCAATTAACGTTAGATTTCGAACAGATTGCCTATGTGGGCGATGATCTGATTGATCTGCCGGTGATGACCAGGGTTGGGCTAGCCATCGCTGTGGCGGACGCCGATCCGTTCGTCAAGCGACATGCCGATTGGCAGACCCCCCATCGAGGTGGCCGTGGTGCCGTGCGTGATGTGTGCGAGCTGTTGCTGGAAGCGCACGGCCAGTTGGATAGCCAGCGCGCCCGCTATCTCTAATGGTCCGGCAACCGGCCCCGGTGCAGGGATGGTTTTATCTGGCTGGCTTACTGTTATTAGCGGGTTTAAGTTATAGCGTCCTGCGCTGGGTAGAGTCTTCGATGCAGAAATCGGTGGCCCCGGAGAGCCAGGCACCCATTTTGGTGCTTGAACGGTTTAGCGCCGTGCGTATGAGTCCGACTGGGTTACGCGAATATGTTATCGAAGCGCCGCTATTGCGGCAGTTGCCAAATCAAGCGGGCACCTGGGTCGAACAGCCGCTCCTGGATTGGTATCAACCCGATGGCGCAACCCGCGAATGGCGGTTGCGCGCTGAGCAGGGCTGGGTGGCCGCCGATCAACAGTTGATTCGGCTGCAAGGCAGGGTGGTGATGACGCGCACCGCCGAGAGCGGCAAAGCCCCCGTTGAGGTCACGACCCGTGATGTCCTGGTTCGTCCCACTGATCGCTATACGGAAACCGCTGCGCCCGCCCACGCGGTGACGCCGGGTGGTGAGCTGCGAGCGGTGGGTCTGCGGGCCTATTTGGATCGGGAACAATTGGAACTGCTTTCCGAAGTGAGAGGTTACTATGAACCGTCGAAGCATTAGGCTCGGTTGGGCAGTGGCGTCGGCGCTGGTTGCCACGTCAGCCACCGCGTTGCCAGAGGACCGCAGCCAACCCATCCACCTGGAGGCCAGCCGGGGCCAGTTGGATCAGAAAACCGGCATCAGCACCTATGAAGGCAATGTGACCATCAGCCAAGGCTCGATGCGGCTGGTCGCCGATACCGCGACGATCTACGTCAAGGACAACAATTTCCAACGGATGGATGCCGTCGGTGGCCCGGCCAGCTTGCGCTATAAGCCCGCCGTCGATAAGCCGGAAATTCAGGGGACCAGCAAACGGGTCGAGTACGACGTGCTTGGCGGTAAGGTCATCATGACCGGCACGGTGCGGGTGGTGCAAGGCCAGGATGTTTTCAACGGTGAGCGATTGGAGTACGACCTGAAGGACGATGTGATTAGAGCCAAAGGTGCAGGCGAGAATGGTCGCATCCAGTTCACCATTCAGCCCAAATCGTCGGATGCAGCGCCGCCGACCAAGAAACGCTAGCCATGGCTCGGTTGCTTGCCAAAGAAATCGTCAAGCGCTATCGCAAGCGGGTCGTGGTTGATGCTGTTTCGCTGGAGGTTGCCAGCGGCGAGGTCGTTGGCTTGTTAGGTCCAAACGGTGCGGGCAAAACCACCAGTTTTTACATGATGGTTGGGTTGATCCATTGCGATGAAGGCCGGGTCATGCTGGATGAACGGAATCTGACCCATTTGCCTATGCACGCGCGGGCACGACTGGGCGTTGGCTATTTACCCCAGGAAGCATCGATCTTCCGGCGGTTAACAGTGCTGGATAATGTCATGGCCGTACTCGAAACCCGCTCCGATGTGCGTCGCGCGCAGCGACGGCCAGTTGCGGAAGAGTTGTTGCACGAACTCCACGTCGGCCACTTACACGACAACATGGGCATCAGTTTATCGGGCGGAGAGCGGCGGCGGGTGGAGATAGCCCGCGCCCTGGCGGCAAGACCTGCTTTTATTTTGCTCGATGAACCCTTCGCCGGTGTCGATCCACTCTCGGTGCTGGATATTCAGCGTATCATCAAACACCTGAGCGAGCGTGGCATCGGCGTATTGATTACGGATCACAATGTTCGAGAAACCTTGGGTATCTGTGATCGGGCCTATATTTTAAACGAGGGTCGGGTGATCGCTGAGGGCGAGCCAACCTTGATTCTTGCTAACCAGCAGGTTCGACAAGTTTATTTAGGTGAATCGTTTCAACTGTGAACGCTAGCGACCGGGGATGTGATGGCTTCGGCATTCCCCACTATCGGTTAAAACCAGCTACGATTAACAGCACGTTGTTTTTGTTTGTTCGCCGTTTGATCAAAAGTTTATGAGACCGTCATTTCACCAGACGCTACGCCAAACCCAGCAACTGACGATGACTCCTCAGTTGCAGCAGGCTATTCGCTTGCTACAACTATCCAGCCTCGATCTGGAGGCTGAAGTTCAAGCAATCCTGGATTCCAACCTGATGTTGGAACGGGCCGACGAGCCGCAAGATGTGCCGGTGCAGCCAGAAACCCTGGCGGCCCAGGCAGCGGCGGATAGTAGTTCAGAAACCGAGGTTGATGGAACCACGGCGACCATGCCCGATGATCTGCCGGTGGATAGCGCCTGGGAAGATATTTACGACTCCTCCGATGGTTCGACCAGTTATTCGCGCGGCGAAGACGAGGAAGGGGATATTTCCGAGCGCTACGCAGGCGGCGGTGAATCCTTGCAGGATTATCTGTCCTGGCAAATGCGGCTGACCCCCTTCAATGAAAGACAGATGGCGATTGCCACCGCCATCATCGACGCCATCGACGAATCGGGCTATCTCACTTTATCTTTGGAGGATATTCATCAGGGATTGGCAAGCGAGTTGGATGTCACACTGCCCGAAATTGAGACGGTGCTGAAAATCGTCCAGCATTTCGATCCGCAGGGGGTGGGCGCTCGTGGGCCGGGCGAATGCTTGCTCCTGCAACTTGAAGCGATGCCAGAAGACACGCCCTGGCTCGCTGAAGCGCGCCGTCTGGTTGAACTTTATCTGGATTTACTTGCTGATCGGGATTTCAATGGCTTGATGCGTCGGCTTAAAGTATCGCGTGAAGCATTGCAGGGAATCATCGCGCTCATCCAGTCACTTGACCCGCATCCGGGCGAGCGTTTATCCAATACCGCTCCGCAATACGTGGTTCCCGATGTACTGGTTTATCGCAGTCGAAACACCTGGCGAGTTGAACTAAATCCGGAAAACATGCCGAAGTTGCGGATTAACTCCCGCTATGCAGCGCTTGCGCGCCGCTCTGGGCAAAATGGCGATGCGTCTTACCTGAAAAATCATTTGCAGGAAGCCCGCTGGTTTCTAAAGAGCTTACAAAATCGCAACGAGACCTTGCTGAAGGTGGCGACTTGTATCGTCGAGCGGCAGCGGGAGTTTCTGGAGCAGGGCGACGAATTCATGAGGCCGTTGATCCTACGCGATGTGGCCGAGGAATTGAGTGTGCATGAATCGACTATCTCGCGTGTGACCACTCAAAAATATATGTACACACCGCGCGGGATCTACGAGCTGAAGTATTTCTTTTCCAGCCATGTCGGTACCAGCGATGGCGGCGAGTGTTCCTCAACCGCTATTCGGGCCATGATCCGTAAACTGATTCAGGGAGAAAAACCGGAGAAACCGCTAAGCGACAGCCGAATCGCCGAATTGCTGGGCAAGGAAGGCATTCAAGTAGCGCGGCGGACAGTGGCAAAATATCGGGAGGCCATGTCCATTGCCTCATCATCGGATCGCAAACGCCTTGTCTGAACGCCCCGAAAGTTGCTTCATCAGGTGCCGGAAAGGCGTACAGTACAACCATAAAAAAACTTGCTACTCAGGAGTCATGCCATGCAAATCAAATTGAGCGGACACCATGTGGAAATTACCCAGGCGCTCCATGACTACGTACACGACAAACTGGAGCGCATTGAGCGGCATTTTGACAATGTAACCAGCGCGCAAATCATTCTTAGCGTTGAGAAGCTCAACCAAAAAGCCGAAGCCACCATCCATGTCGCTGGCAACGAGCTGTATGCCGATGCAGTCGAGGAAGATATGTATGCTGCGCTTGATGCGCTGATTGACAAGATTGATCGTCAAATCAAGCGGCATAAGGAAAAGCTGACGGATAAGCATCGGGGCGAAAAGGCGCGCACCTACCCCCCGCAACCTTGAACCGATGGGGCGGCTATGGATATCACCGAGCTGATTACCCGTGACCGGATCCTCTGCGATGGTGAAGCGACCAGCAAAAAGCGGGTAATCGAAACCCTCAGCGAGTTACTGGCCAAGGGCGAGCCTGGTTTGGCGGCTCGTCCGATCTTCGATAGCCTGATCGGGCGGGAGCGTTTGGGCAGCACTGGCCTAGGGCATGGCGTGGCCTTGCCGCATGGTCGCCTCAGTCAGAGCCAGCAGGCGGTCGGGGCCTTCATCAAGCTCAAAAAGGGGGTTGATTTCGACGCGATCGACCGACAGCCGGTGGACTTGATCTTCGGCCTTCTGGTGCCCGATCACTACACTGATGAACATCTTAGAATTCTCGCTTACCTGGCGGAGATGTTCAGTGATCAGGCATTTAGCCAACGATTGCGCGAAAGCGATTCCGATCAGGCGTTGTTTGATCTGCTCAGCGGTTGGAAACCGGCGGTGCTTGAACTGCCATGAATCAGCCGGTATGCGCACAAGACGTTTTTCAGGCGCTCGAAAACGCCTTGGATTTGCGCTGGCTTGGTGGGGCGCTCGGTGCTGAGCGTGTTTTGTGGCTGTCCGTTGAGGCGAGCATCCCGTTTTTCGGACGCCTCAACTGGGTGCAACCGCCCCGACTCCAGGTGATCGGCGCCGAGGAAAGTGTGTTTCTCCAGCGGATGGCCCCAGCGATTCGAGAAACCCTGATTCGAGAATTACTGGAACCGGCCGCTGGTGCAGTGCTGGTCTGCGCTGATCTGGATCAGGCTGAGGCGCTGCGTTCGATTGCCGACGCTACCGGCATTCCGCTGTGGTATACGCCCGCTCAACTGGGGGTCGCGTTAGAGCAACTCAACTCTTATCGCTACAGCCTTGATGCCTCGACCGTCGTGCATGGCGAATTGTTGGAAGTGTTTGGTCTGGGCGTACTGATCACCGGCGGGAGTGGGATCGGCAAAAGCGAGCTGGCTTTGGAGTTGATTAGCCGAGGCCATCGCCTGGTCGCCGACGATACCCCCAACTTGACGCGCGTCGCCCCTCATGTGCTGGAGGGAACCTGTCCGCCCACCTTGAATGATCTACTGGAGGTGCGCGGGTTAGGGATTCTCAATATCCGCCGGATGTTCGGCGATAGCGCGATCAAACGCAATAAACGGGTACGGCTGATCGTCGATCTGGTCAAAATGGAAGAGATCCAGACCCCAGCCGAATCCCGGCTGCGCGGTATAAGGGCCAGTCGGGTGATTTTGGGCATCGATATACCGACCATTACCTTGCCCATCGCGCCAGGTCGCAACTTAGCGGTGCTGGTGGAATGCGCGGTGCGCGATCATATCCTGCGATTAGGCGGCTATCGGGCGGAAGAAGATCTGATGGCGCGGATGGAAAAAGCCATGGCGAGGGTGGTTCCATGCGAATAATTATCGTCAGTGGTCTATCAGGGTCCGGTAAGACCATCGCCTTGCAGACGTTGGAAGATCTTGATTACTACTGTGTCGATAATCTGCCTTTCAAGTTGATTCTGCCGCTCGCGCGCGAAATTCTCTCCGCCAGCGATATTCTGCCGCCAACCGTGGCGGTCGGGGTGGACGCACGTAACTTTATTGACGAGCTGCACCGATTTCCCGCTACCTTGAAAGAGTTACGCGATAGTGATCTGGAGGTCATCGTGCTGTTCCTCCAGGCTGATGATGAGATTTTAATCAAGCGCTATAGCGAAACCCGTCGGCGTCATCCTCTGGACTTGGGGAGCATTCCGCTACCGGAGGCGATTCGTCAGGAGCGTAGCTTGCTGGAGCCGATTGTCGCTTCCGCCGATCTGATCATTGATACCAGCGGCACTAATATTTACCAGCTACGAGAATTGCTGCGCGCCCGGCTGCACGATACCCCGCTTGAGGCGATGTCCCTGCTCTTTGAGTCGTTTGGCTTTAAAAATGGTATGCCAGCCGACGCCGATTTTGTCTTCGATGTCCGTTGTTTGCCGAATCCGCATTGGGAGCCGCAGTTGCGCCCTTTGACCGGACTCGACCGGCCCGTGATCGAGTTTCTCAAAGCGCAACCGGAAGTGCTGGAGATGATTGAGCATTTACAGGGCTTTCTTGAAAGCTGGTTGCCGCGCTTTGAGGCGAGCGAACGCAGCTATCTGACCGTTGCCATCGGTTGTACGGGTGGCCAGCATCGCTCGGTGTTTATCGCTGAGGCGTTAGGCCGTTATTTTGGCGACATCCGTGACTTTGTGATGGTCCGCCACCGAGAATTAAAATTAGCGCAATAAGGAGCGGGTGCTACCGATGAGACGGCTAAGAACAACGGAGTGCCTGGAGTGTTGAAACGGGAAATCACCATCATCAACAAACTTGGGTTACACGCCCGGGCTGCCGCCAAATTTGTCACGCTGGCCGCTGGCTTCAATGCCGAAATCCGCCTGTTGCGGGGTGCGCGCGAGGTGAACGGAAAAAGCATCATGGGCGTTATGATGCTGGCCGCTGGCTGCGGTACGCAACTGGAATTGCGCGCAAGCGGGCCAGACGCCGAGCAAGCGCTCGAAAATCTGGAAAATCTAGTTCTCCGCCGCTTCGACGAGGGCGAATGAGAGGGCGTCTCCATGCCATTTTCGTTGCATGGCATCGGGGTTTCCCGAGGGTATGCGATAGGTAGAACTTATCTACTTCAGCGCAACCAACCGGAAATCACGGAATACACCATCCCCGACGGGATCGTCGAGGACGAGGTTGAGCGTTTTCTGAACGGTTTGCGCTTGGCCCGGAAGCAGCTACAGGACATCCGGGCGCGTATCCCGACCACCGCCTCTAGCGATATTACCGCCTTCATCGATACGCACCTCCTCATGCTGGAGGATGTCTCGTTTACCGAAGCGCCCGTTAATCTGATTCGTTCCCGCAAGTGCAATGCCGAATGGGCGCTGAAAATCCAGCGTGATACGCTAGTACAGGTGTTCGAGGACATGGACGACCCGTATCTACGCACCCGCAAGGACGATGTAGAACATGTGGTGCGCCGGGTACAGCGGATTTTAGTGACTGACGATCCGGCTTTTCTGAGTGATACAGCCTTTTCTGAACTGACCTCCAGCCGTTTGGAAGGGCGCATTGTCGTGGCCGACGACCTGACCCCGGCCGATACGATCCTGATGCAGCATCAGGGCGTGCTAGCGTTTGTGACCGAATACGGCGGCCCGTTGTCGCATACCGCTATCCTGGCCCGTAGCCTGGGTATACCGGCAGTGGTGGGGGCGCGCAATGCGCGAGCTTATCTGGGCAATAATGAGCCAGTGATTGTTGATGGGCGCCAGGGTGTAGTCCTGGTGAGCCTGGACGAGCGGATCTTGCGCTATTACCGTCATAAGCAACAGGAAGAGCGTCGGCAACAACGGGAATTAAATAAACTCAAGGGCAAGCCAGCCGTCACCCGCGATAATGTCACCATTCGTCTGCAAGCCAATATCGAGCTACCTGAAGACGCGATTACGGTGCGAGAGGTGGCGGCCGATGGTATCGGCTTGTATCGGACTGAATTCATGTTCATGAATCGCTCCGATGTGCCTGACGAAGAGGAGCATCTGGCCTCTTATCTGCATGTGATTAATATCCTGGAAGGTCATTCAGTCACGATTCGCACAGCCGACCTGGGCGCTGACAAACAGGTGGATGGAGGTCGGCCTGGGCCGGTCGGCACCAATCCGGCGCTGGGGTTGCGGGCGATCCGCATGTGCCTGAAAGACCTAGCGATGTTCCGTCCACAGTTGCGGGCCATTCTACGTGCTTCGGCTTACGGCTCCGTGCGGATGATGATTCCAATGCTGTCGACTATCCAAGAGGTGTCTCAGGTTCTGCGCCTGGTGGCGGAAACCAAGCAAGAGTTACGGGGACGGGGACTGGCTTTCGACGACAACATGCCGATCGGAGGAATGATTGAAATCCCTGCGGCAGCGGTGTGTGCGGCGCAGTTCTCTCGCTATTTAGGTTTTCTGTCAATCGGCACCAATGACCTGATCCAGTACACCCTGGCGATTGATCGGGTTGATGATGAGGTCAATTACTTATATGACCCATTGCATCCGGCGGTGCTGACCTTGATCCGCTATACCATCCGTGCCGGTCATCGAGCGGGCATTCCGGTGAGCTTGTGTGGCGAGATGGCCGGCGATCCCCGGTATACCCGCTTGCTGTTAGGGCTTGGACTCACGCAATTTAGTATGCATCCCGCCGGCTTGTTAGAGATCAAGCGGGTTATTCAGGATAGCCATGTCGGTGAACTGACCAAGGCGGTCCAACGGCTGTTGCGAACCACGGACGCTGAGAAATACGCAGAGTTTCTTAAGGATATTGCCCAAAACTAAGCCAGGCGAGGCGGGCAAAGTGGCATCGGCTCCGCTTCATCAAATCATTCAGCGCTGCAAGCGCTTTCAAGCGCCAAGGCGGCTAGCCAACCAATCGCGCACGGCGGGGCCGGTGCCGATGCTCCAGGGTTTCAACCGGGCGATGGGCACGCGCTTGATGTCGGCGAGTTCAGCGCCGAGGATGATATCGCCCTGAGTTGGCACGTGGTAAGCGATGAGGAGCTGATTCATCTCCGAAAAGCTGTAATGACCGATAAAGTGCGCCGTGTCGCTATCAAGACCCAGCTCTTCCCGGACTTCACGTCGCACCGCCGCCTCTGGCGTTTCGTCTTGTTCAAGAAAGCCGGTGATCAGGCCGTACATCTTGTCCGGCCAACCTTTATTGCGCGCCAGGATCACGGCCCCGTCTACTTCGACAATAGCGGCTACCACTGGAACGGGATTATTCCAGAAGACATAACGACAGCCGGTTGCGCTACACCGCTGCCGGGTTTGGCCATCAATAGCGGCCGACTGGAGTACGTCACCACACAGGGGGCAGTAATTGGCTTGCATGGGAATAGGTGCAGTGGTTTAGGTTGAGACCTTCGCGCAAACAAAATATCTGTTTGCCTGTATCGGTCTGAAAAGTTAGCCTACAATTTTTTCATCGCGGCAGCTACATCGCTGCCGTTTTGTTTTCGAGAACGGGTTGCGATTGATCGAGTGGTCTGGGATAGCCGCCACGCGCTGCGGGTGTGGCGATCCAGCACCGATTGCGCATAATCCGGAGATTATCAGCGAATCATAAAATGAAAACACGTCATTTTCTTAGCTTATTCGATTTGACAGCCGCCGAATTGGAGAAGGTGTTACAGCGGGCAGCCCAACTGAAAATTCTGCATCGTCGCGGCGAATGTTATGCGCCTTTTCCCCAAAAAGTGCTGGGAATGATTTTTGAAAAAGCATCGTCACGCACGCGAGTTTCCTTTGAAGCGGGTATGGTGCAATTGGGTGGCAGCGCCATTTTTTTGGCCCCCGAACATACACAACTCGGCCGTGGCGAAACGATTGAGGACACCGCCCGTGTGTTGTCCAGCATGGTCGATATCGTGATGATTCGCACGTTTGCGCATGAAAAAGTGGAACGGTTCGCCGCCTGCTCCAGCGTGCCGGTCATCAACGGATTGACCGATTATAATCACCCGTGCCAATTACTGGCCGATATGCAGGCGTTTATCGAGCATCGGGGCAGTATCTGCGGTAAAACCGTCGCCTGGATCGGTGATGGCAGTAACATGTGTAACACTTACCTGGAAGCCGCCTGTCAATTCGACTTTCAATTGCGAGTGGCTATACCGCCCGGTTATGAACCCGATGTTGGCTTGCTGGAGCGGGCGGCCGGTCGGGTGGTGTTGCTTCGCGATCCGCTTTACGCCGCTAAAGGAGCGGATTTAGTCGCTACCGATGTTTGGACCAGCATGGGCAAGGAAGAAGAGCGTCAGCAACGCCTACGCGATTTCGCGCCTTATCAGGTCAATGCGCAAGTGATGGCGCAAGCTCGACCCAACGCTTTATTCCTGCACTGCCTGCCAGCCCATCGGGGCGAGGAAGTGAGCGCTGAAGTGATCGATGGTGCGCAAAGCCGGGTTTGGGATGAGGCGGAAAATCGCTTGCATGTACAGAAAGCCTTGATCGAATTCCTGCTTTTGCAAGATAAAACGGCCTGATCCTTATAATTAAAATTCATATGCTTGGGTTAAAGCTGTCTGGCGAGATGACGCGCGAATCTGCTACATTAGCGATTGCTAATTGACCGATTTTACTGCGGTCTTAATCGCCTCTACCCTTATTGGCAGTCATTATTTTCGCACGGCCCCGATGAGGGAAGCGTGGGATAGGACAGACCATCGCGGGCGATCCTGCCTGACGCCTAAGAGTGCTGTACGCCATGAAAGAATACGCACTGATCCTCATTAGCACGATTCTGGTCAACAATTACGTTTTGGTGAAGTTCCTGGGCCTGTGCCCCTTCATGGGTGTGTCTCGCAAGCTGGAAACCGCCATGGGCATGGGTTTGGCCACCACCTTTGTCCTGACCTTATCTTCAATCTGCTCTTACCTGACGGATCATTACCTGCTAATGCCGTTAGGGTTGGAGTATCTGCGCACCATTGCGTTTATCCTGGTTATCGCCGTTGTGGTGCAATTTACCGAGATGGTCGTGCATAAAACCAGTCCAGTGCTTTATCAGGCTTTAGGCATCTATCTGCCGCTGATCACGACGAATTGTGCGGTCTTGGCGGCGGCGTTGCTCAATGTGCAAGCGCGACACGATTTTATCGCCTCGGCCCTCTACGGTTTCGGTGCGGCAGTCGGCTTTTCACTGGTGATGATCTTATTCGCCGCACTGCGTGAGCGGATCGTGGTTGCCGATGTCCCGGTGCATTTTCGCGGTCCAGCTATCACACTGATTACTGCTGGGTTGATGTCGCTGGCCTTCATGGGTTTTGCAGGATTAGTGCGGGGATAGGCCATGTTCGTTGCTGCAATCGCGTTGGGACTACTGGCCGGAGCGTCCGGTTTGCTGCTGGGATTCGCCGCTGTACGTTTTAAAGTGGAAGGCGATCCTATTGTCGAGAAAATCGATGCGCTTTTACCGCAGACCCAATGCGGGCAATGCGGTTTCGCGGGTTGTCGGCCTTATGCCGAGGCGATCGCTGCCGGTGAAGCCGATATCAACCAATGTCCACCAGGTGGAGAAAACGGGGTTGTGGCTTTGGCTGAACTCCTGGGTCGCGATCCCAAGCCGCTCAATCCAGAGAATGGCACCGAAAAGCCGAAAATGCTGGCGGTGATTGATGAGCAGAATTGCATCGGTTGCACCCTGTGCATCCAGGCTTGTCCGGTGGATGCCATCCTCGGCGCGGCCAAACACATGCATACTGTGATCGCCAAGGAATGCACCGGGTGCGAGTTATGTCTGCCGCCGTGTCCGGTGGACTGCATTCAGATGCAGCCGGTTACGCCGAGCATTAGCACCTGGAAGTGGACCTATCCGGTTGCTGAGGTCAAGACGCAATCAGCGGCGGCGGAGGCCGCTGTGTGATGCAGTTGTTCCCCTTCCATGGCGGGTTGAAAACAGTTCGCCATAAGACCGAATCCAATCAGCAAGCCATTCGCTGCGCCGCACTACCCCAGCAATTGCATGTGCCGCTGCGTCAGCATGTAGGGGCCATCGCCAAGCCTTTGGTACAACCCGGCGATCCAGTCCTTAAGGGTCAGATCATCGGCCAACCCGATGGTTATGTCAGCGCGGCTATCCATGCCCCGACATCGGGCATCGTGACGGCTGTCGATAAACGGCCTGTGCCACACCCATCCGGGATGACAGATTGGTGTGTGAGTATCGAGGTGGACGGTCAGGAGCGCTGGATCGAGCGCCGCCCGGTCGATTATCAGCATTTGCACCCTAGCGACTTGCGAAATGCGGTGCGCAGTGCGGGGGTGGTGGGGCTGGGTGGTGCCGTCTTCCCTAGCGCAGTCAAGATGAATCTGAGTGGTCACTGCGAGCGGCTGGAACATCTGATTATCAATGGGGCCGAGTGCGAGCCGTGGATGACCTGCGATGATCGGCTCATGCGCGAGCGGGCGTCGGGGATCGTCGCTGGCATTCACATTCTGGCGCACCTTCTGGTCCCGCGCGAAGTGCTGATTGGCATTGAAGACGACAAGCCCGAAGCGATTGCTGCCATGGTCGCTGCGTGCGCAGGCACCGGCTATGAAGTGTGCCCGGTGCCGACCCGCTATCCCAGCGGCGGTGTCAAGCAGCTCACCAAGTTATTGACCAACAAGGAAGCTCCCGTTGATGGCCGCTCGACTGATATCGGTGTCCAGTGCTTTAACGTCGCTACTGCCTACACGATCCATCGGGCCATCGACTACGGTGAGCCGGTGATTTCGCGCATCGTCACCATCACCGGTCATGTCAAACAACCGAACAATCTGGAAGTGTTGCTTGGCGCGTCATTTGCGGAATTGATTGCTGAGTGCGGCGGTTACCAGGATGGTGTACAGCGCCTGATTATGGGGGGGCCTTTAATGGGATTCGCCCTGCACGATGATCAGGTTCCAGTGACAAAGGCCACTAATTGCATTCTCGCTGCTGGCCCTGAAGAGCTGACCCCGGAGCAGCCGGTCATGCCCTGTATCCGCTGCGGGGCTTGCATGGATGTCTGCCCCGCAGACTTACTGCCGCAACAGCTTTACTGGCATGCGCGCGCCAAGGAATTTGATAAAGCCCAGGCTTATCATCTTTTCAGTTGCATTGAGTGCGGCTGTTGCAGCTATGTCTGCCCAAGCCGGATTCCGCTGGTACAGTATTACCGCTATGCCAAAAACGAGATCTGGGCGCAGGAGAAAGAAAAACAAAGAGCCGAATTAGCCCGGCAGCGGCATCAGGCCCGCTTGGAGCGGCTGGAACGGGAGAAGCAGGAGCGGGAAGCCAAGCTGCGGCAGAAAGCACCAGCGCGTGCCGAGGCATCAGTCGAGAAATCAGCCCCGACAGCTTCTGTCACCAACGCCAACGCGACGCCGCTGACCGCTGAAAGCCCTACTGAAACTGTCGTGCGGAACGCCTAAGCGATTATGCGTTTCCGAACGATTACTTCTCCACACATCCTGGGTGAAACCGGCGTCGGCTGCGTCATGCGGCGTGTACTCTACGCCATGCTTCCTGGCATCGCCGCCCTGATCTGGTTCTTCGGTTGGGGGGTCTTGGTTAATCTGTCGCTGGCCAGCGCCGTCGCTTTAGTGGCCGAGATAGCGATGCTGGCGCTACGCAGCAAACCGCTGGCCTTGTATTTGAACGACTACAGCGCCGTCGTGACCGCCTGGTTACTGGCTGTGGCTTTGCCGCCGTTGGCACCCTGGTGGCTGACCGTCATTGGGGTATTGACCGCTATTATCGTGGCCAAACATCTCTACGGCGGCTTGGGCTATAACCCCTTTAATCCAGCCATGATCGGTTATGTCGTGCTGCTGATCTCGTTTCCGCGCGAGATGAGCACCTGGCTGGTGCCCCACGGGATCGATCAGTCGCAGGCTATGACGTTGTGGGAGACGCTGCAAGCTGTTTTCAACAGTGGGCAGTCAGCACGATTAGCCCCGGATGCCCTGACCGGTGCCACGCCTTTGGACCTGTTGCGTACTCAGCTCGGTTTAGGTTTGAGTGTCACCGAGGTCCGCAATAGCCCAGTCTTCGGCATTGTTGCGGGCAGCGGCTGGGAATGGGTGGCGTTAGGATTTTTGGCCGGTGGCTTGTGGCTGCTTTACACGCAAACAGCGGCCTGGCAGATCCCGGCCAGCATGTTAGGTGCGTTGGCGGTCATTTCGACGGTTTTCTATGTGATTGATCCACAACGCTATGCGCCGCCGTGGTTTCACCTGTGGAGTGGGGCGGCCATCTTTGGGGCTTTCTTCATCGCCACCGATCCGGTTACGGCCAGCACCACACCACGCGGGCGACTGATCTACGGCGCTGGCATCGGCTTGTTGGTTTACCTCATTCGGGGCTTTGGCGGCTATCCAGATGGCGTGGCTTTTGCTGTGCTGCTGATGAATATCGCAGCGCCAACCATTGATTTATATACTCAGCCGCGCGTATTCGGAGCGCACCGCCAATGAAAACGCTGGCCCGGAGTATGGGGATCGCCGCGCTGATTTTGGCCGGTTTTGCCACCATCGGCACGATTTTGGTGGCAGTCACTTACACAGGTACCAAAGATATTATTGCTGAGGCGCAACGGGTCGCGTTGGAGGCCAGTCTGAATCAGTTGGTGCCAGCTGATCGCTACGATAATCAAGTGGTTGAGGATCGGATTGAAGTCATAGCGCCGCAGTGGTTAGGCACTGACCAGCCGGTTACTGTCTATCGCGCCCGTAAGAATAACCAGCCGGTTGCGCTGTTCGCCACGCCAACCGCACCGGACGGTTATAGCGGGCCAATCCAGTTGTTAATCGGGGTCTACGCTGACGGTGCCTTGGCCGGGGTTCGGGTGCTGGCCCACAAGGAAACGCCGGGATTAGGCGATGGGATCGACGAGAAACGCTCGCCCTGGATTCTGACTTTCACCGGCAAGTCCTTGGAAAATCCCAGGCCAGAGGTTTGGAAAGTCAAGAAAGACGGCGGGGTGTTTGATCAGTTTACCGGCGCAACTATCACGCCGCGCGCCGTGGTCAAAGCAACTCGGCAATTCCTGGATTATGTGCGAACCCACCGCGAGCAATTATTTGCCGCGCCGCCAACCGCCAAGGGGCAACCGTCATGAGCGAAAGCTATCGAGATATCCTCAAAAATGGACTTTGGACTCAGAACACCGGTTTTGTATCGCTCCTGGGACTTTGCCCCTTGTTGGCCACGTCCAATTCGGTAGTCAACGGTCTGGGTCTGGGCTTAGCGACAACGCTGGTACTGTTATTGTCGAATGTTACGATCTCGTTAATTCGTAAACTGGTGCGGCCAGAGGTGCGTATTCCGGTCTTTGTGATGGTGATCGCTTGTGTGGTGACGACGGTGGAGCTGGCGATGCACGCCTTTCTGCCGGGACTTTACACCGTGTTGGGAATTTTCATTCCGCTGATTGTCACCAACTGTTGCGTGATCGGCCGCGCTGAGGCTTTCGCTTTCAAAAACGCCGTGGCGAAGTCGGCAGTGGATGGCATCGCCACCGGTTTGGGATTTACCCTGGCCTTAGTGTTGCTGGGCGCGTTACGAGAGATTCTAGGGCAGGGGACTTTGTTCGGTCAGGCAGAGCTGCTATTTGGCGAGGCGGGCCGGGGACTGACCCTGCATGTGCTTGACGACTATCGTGGATTTTTGTTGGCTATCCTGCCGCCCGGCGCGTTTATAGGACTGGGTTGCCTGATCGCGGTAAAAAATGTGCTGGATGCACACGCCAAACGCCGGGCGGAGGCCAAGCCGGCGGTGGCGCTGCAAGAAGTGGGAGCTTGAGCCAGCTCGCGCCTATTGGGTTCCTGCTTCGCGCGGTCGTACTCGTGTGGCACGTTTCGGGCGCTCCGGCTGCTTGGCTTTTTCCAAGATGGTAACCGGTTGATTGACCGTAAGCGAGTCGAGTGTCTTCTGTTCCGCCGCCAGCCAAAAATCCAGAGCTGAGCCATATTGCTGTCCGGCCGCCTCCCATAATTGATAGGCCAATCGACGGATTTGCTCCAGATAGTTCGCTGGAGAAAATCGCTCGAACGCATCAGCGAGCGAATTATCTTCACCCATGCGAGCGTTGGCGGTGCGCGCCGCTGATTCGCTCAACAGGCGCAGGTGTTTTTCAGCGGCGAGCCAGTAATCCAATGAGTGATCGCGGTGCTCAGCGCCAGCCTCCCACATGTTGTGGGCTAGCTCGCGCAGACGGTAAAGATATAAGGCGCGCAGGGCGGAAGGCCAAGCCGTCGCGGTTTCCAGGACGGCGGCGGTCGCGGCGCTGGCTCGGCGCGCCGAATCGGCGGTCATCTCAACAACCATTTGCTCGGCCATCGCCCAAAAATCCAGGGCGTTGCCAAATTCATATTCAGCAGACCGCCAAATATCGTATGCGAGATTGCGGATATCGTGCTCCAGGTTATTGTCCATGGGCTTTGCTCTATCTTGTTCGCCGATTTCCGGATTCGATCAAACGCCTCTCGACGCATAATAAAGACGCTTGACAACCAAATTTGCATACCACAACTTTAGCCCATGGCGTCCATGATCTCCATTCCTGACTGTAAGGAAATTTGCATCCATCGCTTTGGGCATTCTTCCCATTCCATCGCCCATGAACGCCGCTAAAATTCACCAACTTTTTAGCCGGTTGCGAGCGGCCCAGCCGACGCCGGACACTGAGCTGGTTTATCGGAATCCGTTTGAACTGCTGATTGCGGTGATTCTGTCAGCGCAAGCCACCGATAAAAAAGTCAACCAAGCGACAGCGTTGTTATTTCAGGTGGCCAATACCCCGCAAGCTTTGCTGGAACTGGGTGAGGCAAAGCTTAAGGAGTCCATTAAGATCATCGGCCTATACAACGCCAAGGCCGCCAATATCCTGAAAACCTGCGCTTTATTACTGGAGCGGCATGGCGGCGACGTACCACGTGATCAAGCGGCGCTGGAGGCATTGCCTGGCGTTGGTCGTAAGACCGCCAATGTGATCCGTAACACGGCTTTCGGCGAACCGACGATCGCAGTCGATACCCATATTTTCCGGGTAGCGAACCGCACTGGCTTAGCGTTGGGCAAGACCGTTCGAGAGGTGGAGGAGGGTTTAATGGCGTGTACGCCCGATGAATTTAAAATGGGTGCCCACCACTGGCTGATCCTACACGGCCGCTATGTCTGCACCGCACGCAAGCCTCGCTGTGCGGCTTGTCTGATCCGCGATCTTTGCGAATACTCTGCTAAAAGCGAGGCTACTGATGTTCGGTCCTGATCGCGATAGCTTGCGCCGCTACTATCTGACGGTTTGGAAAAAAACCCGTGCTGGGGAGCCATTGCAGCCGCTGGAGCAGTTGATCGCCGATGTTATCGGGCAACACCCTGAATATCATGCGTTTTTGGAAAACGCGGAAATGACCTTGGACCGGGATTATCTGCCGGAAATGGGGCAAACCAATCCATTTCTACACATGGGCATGCACATCGCCCTGCAAGAGCAACTGGGCAGCAATCGCCCGAACGGGATTCGCAAGCTGTATCACAAGATCAGTCAGCGGGTCGGAGACCACCATACTGCCGAACATCACATGATGGAATGTCTGGGCGAAACGCTTTGGGAAGCACAACGATCCGGCGGCGCACCGGATGAACAAGTTTACCTGGAGCGATTGCGCGGGCTGTTAGGGCGATTGTGAAATGACCCAACGCAAAAAACGCCAGCTCGCGGCTGGCGTTTTCATGGTCGCAACTCTAACTTAATAGGGTTGGGCTTCGATTTGATCATCTTCAACCAAATCTTTGTAAGCATGCCACGAGGCATGGCCAATCAGCGGTAAGGCGATGGCCAGACCTATATAAAAAGTGATCAGTCCGATTCCAGTAAAGACGACGATGAGGACCGCCCACAAAGCCATGGGACCTGGGTTAGCGCGAACGGCGGTCAGGCTGGTCAAAACCGCTGTAACGAAATCGATCTTGCGATCCAGCATCATGGGAATCGAAACGACACTGATTGAAAAGACAACCATGGCGATGATGGCACCAACGATAGTGAACGCGATCAGGAAAGTCAGACCCCCACCCGAAAAAAACAGTGCTGATACCGAGGTATCAACTGTGAGGTCGCGGAAGGTGACGGCAAACAGCAAAGCGGCCAAGCGCACCCAAACGATCATCAACACGCCAATCAGCAAACCAAAGAGCAGGATCGGTAGCGTGTTGTGACGCCAGGCCGTCAGAGCCAGCCCAAGCGTTGGCGTTTTGCCAGCCTCTAATCGACGGCTGATGTCGTATAAGCCCATCGCTAAAAATGGTCCCACCAGCATGAATCCGGCTGTCAACGCCAGGATGAAGTGAAAACGGGCTGTCGCCAGATAAACCAGCGTATAACCCATGATGACGAAGATCAGCCCATAAGGGATACTGACCGCAGGTGCCCGCCAGAGGTCTTTCCAGCCAGCACCAAGCCATTCCCAGAGCCGGTCGGATTTTATAATTCGCACTTTGGGGGTGACCAAAGAACTTTCAATAACTGGGATCGAAGAGGCCATCAAAGTATCTCCAACCTGAATAATCAGCTTCGCTGCGATCTTAAACGACGATATAAGTCATAGGTTTGTTGGGCGATGCTACGCCAACTGTAGTGACGTTCAACCCGCTCGCGGCCCGCCTGGCCCATTCTTTCAAGGAGCGACGGATCAGCGGCCAAGCGGTTGATGGCGCTTGCTAAACCATGTTCGAATTTGGCAGGCGAGCTAGGGTCGTGCGGTGGTTCCGACGAAAGCTGCGGATCAACCAAAATACCGGTCTCGCCATCGACGACCACTTCATTGATGCCACCCACCGCGCTACCCACGACCGGCGTTCCGCAGGCCATCGCTTCCAGATTGATGATACCGAAAGGCTCATAAATCGAGGGGCAGCAGAAAATAGCGGCGTGTGAATAGAGCGAAATCGTCGCCTGGCGTGAAACCATCTTCGGAATCCAGACGATGCCATCGCGGTGGCTTTGCAGCTCTTGCACCATTTCTTCCATCTCGCGTTGCATGGCCAGCGTATCAGCGTCCCCAGCGCACAGCACCACTTGCAATTTCGGATCAAGGTGGGGAATGGCCTGTAACAGATAATACAGACCTTTCTGCCGTGTCATCCGCCCGACGAACAATACGTAAGGACGATTCGGGTCGATGCCAAACTGGGCAATGGTTTCAGGATCATGCGTCGGTTTGTATTCCTCGGTGTCGATGCCATTGGGAATAACCACGACCCGAGTCGGCTCGACGTTGAACAGCCGCAAAATATCATCACGGGTGCTGCGCGAAACGGCGATGATCGCATCGGCGGTTTCCAGCGCAGTTTTCTCGATCCAGCAGGACAGATCATAACCACGGCCAAGCTGTTCGCGCTTCCAGGGCCTGAGCGGCTCCAGAGAATGGACGGTGATCACCAGCGGGATGTTGTAGAGAATCTTGGCCAGAATACCGCTGAAATGCGCATACCAGGTATGGCAATGGATGATTTCGGCATTGCCTTCCAGGTCGTGAACGCCTTGACCGACGAAGGCCAGACAGGTACTGAGCGCTTTTAGGGGTGAGACGAAAGACTGTGGGCAACCGGCAAAATGGGTGGTATCCATTTTGATGCCACGAACCCGCAGTTGGCCCTCGTCAATGGTTTGATCGTGAAAACTACGCACCTCGACTGGCGTGAGTTTGGCCAGTTCCCGTGACAGGTATTCGACATGGACACCGGCTCCGCCGTAGACATAGGGGGGGTATTCGTTGGTAGTCAGCAGGACGCGCATTCTTGTTGTGCTCCCTTGGGCGGATCAGCCGTGGTGAGATAAACGAATTCCGATGGGGCGTCACGTCGGAAGAAATTCGAGTGTAACATTATGCCAAGCACACACCCGGTATTGGAAGGAAAAAGGCGTCTGCTCACAATTTCTCGGTCAGCGCGCTGATTTCCATCAACATCGCTTGTCGGGCTGCTTGCGTCGCGGTCGGCACCGAATAAAAGGCCCGATAGCAGACATCCTCGATGCCACAGGCGGCCAAGACGCCTTCGACCATGGGCCTAACGAGTAATTCGTGCCAGCGCTTTTTTTGGTAAGTCTCTTCGTCTCCACCTAACGTATTTATGATTAAGGCTTTTTTGTCAGTTAATAAGCCTGTCATCCCGGTCGGTCCGAAGTCAAATGCAAATTTGTGGGTCAATATACGGTCAATCCAGCCTTTCAAAATCGCCGGTGGGCCGAACCACCAGATGGGATAGATAAACACCAGTCTGCCCGCCCAACGAATTGCATCCTGTTCACGTCGGGTATCCGCTGGCAAATCACCGCGCCAGTTGCGGATCAGGTCTTCGGCTTCTAGAACTGCTCGACTGTGCATCTGATACAGATCGTGGATACGAATGGCGTCACCGCGCTGGGTCAGCGCCGCCTCGACTGTATCGAGGATCGCCCGGTTGAAACTACGCGGGTTAGGATGAGCGTAGATAATAAGGGTATTCATGCGCTTGGATTGCGCTCAATGACAGCCTGTATCGGAATCAAGAGTGGCGAGGATTGCTTACGCAACTTGTGCGGTAAAGCGATGCTCAGCCAAGCCGAGAAGCAACTGATCACCCGACTGTAAGGGGCCAACCCCGGCTGGGGTTCCAGTTAGGACAACATCGCCAGGTAGTAGCGTGAAGTGATTTGATATATGCGCCATCAGGTCAAAAATACCCAGCATCATTTGCCGGGTATTGCCTTCCTGGCGGAGTTCGCCGTTGATCTGCAAAGTCAAATCGACTGCTTGTGGATCAGGCAGGTCGGCCGGTTTTAGGAATGGAGATAGCGGGCAGGCCCCATCAAAAGCCTTAGCGAGTTCCCAGGGTTGGCCTTTTTTCTTAAGGTCAGTTTGCACATCGCGCAGGGTCAAATCCAAGGCGATGCCGTAGCCGCCAACCGCCTGGCGGGCGGTCATTGCATCCACATTTTGCAGTTTATGGCACACCAGCACCGCCAGTTCCACTTCGTGATGGCAGCTTCCCCGGCCCGTTGGTAACTGGATTGGATCGGCCAGTTGGGTAAGAGAGGTGGTGGGCTTAATAAATAAAATAGGTGCTTCCGGCACAGCGTTGCCAAGTTCGCGGATGTGTTCGAGATAGTTACGGCCGATGCAAACGACCTTACCCAAAGACAGGTGAAGCGGACTGCCGTCCATAAAACGATGCTGGTAGGGCACAGCGATTTCCTCTTGAGCAGGTTGCCAGGCTGATGACTATTGTCGGGTAAGGAAGCTACGACTCGCAACGTAGAACAGCAAAAAGGCTGACAAGTTCTCAGGACACAAACTAATTATATGAATATATTGGTAATTTATTTAGTTGATGCGATTGCGGTTGGCTTGCTTTGGCCCCTGTAGTAATTGCTCGGCATGGGTGCGAACGAGCGACCTGAGTTTATGACTGATTGTTAGTGTAAGGGGATTAAATCATAGGCGATCAACGAGGTAACTGTCACTTATTGTACTACTCTTGCAATTATATAGTGGGTATATTATGGTATAAGTATTACATTGGGTCATTGGCGGGAACCTAGGTGTGTTGTAAGAAGATTGGGAATTTTACAGTGCAGTAGGCTTCAGATTACTTAACCCGCCGCTTTAGAGTTTTTTCATATAGATCATTGATTTCAATAAATTAAGAGGAAAGGTAATGGATTTTGGCACGTATGTAAGACAATTGCGCGAACAGCGGCGCGAGGTCAACCGCCGCTACTCGGTTCGGCAGACCGCACAGCGGATTGGGGTAGAACCGGCTTACCTTAGCAAGATCGAGCGCGGCGACGTGTCGCCACCGTCAGAAGAAACCATTCGGCGTTTATCGGCTGATTTGGGTGAAGATGCCGACTTGCTACTGGCGTTAGCTGGCAAGGTCTCCAGTGATATTCGCGAGATCGTCATGAAGCGTCCTATTTTATTCGCTGAGATGATCCGTGGCCTGAGCGATGTACCTGACGATGAGTTAAACGTTTTGGTGCGGCGTGTGCGAAATGGGGAATGGTAAGCAGAAAAGCGTCTGGGTTGATGCCGATCCTTGCAGAGTTTTAGGGTAAGTATGAGAGTCGCTCAGAGTTGGGATGATGGCATCGTCGATGATCTTCGGCTGACTGCGTTGTTACGCCGTCACCAGGCTACGGCGACATTCAATCTCAACCCAGGCTTACATCAACCGCAACGTCATTGCAGTTGGCGTTACGGTGACAAGGAAGTCTGGCGACTGGCACGCGATGAGCTAACCACGGTCTACGCTGGTTTTGAAATCGCCAATCACTCGCTGACGCATCCGCACTTACCTGATTTATCGTCAGCGGATTTATCGCGGGAAGTGGCAGAGGGGCGCCGCCTTTTACAAGATTGGTTTCAACAGCCGGTGCGCGGATTTTGCTATCCGTTTGGAACGTTCAATGCCGCCGTTAAGGAAGCTATTCATGCGGCGGGTCATGTCTATGCCCGTACCATCACCGAGAGCGCACGGGTCTTTCCGCCCTCTGATCCACTGGAATTGACAGTCAGTTGCCGTTTCAACGATCCGTCGTTTTGGGCACACTACGAGCAGGCCAAAGCGAGCGAGGGCGTGTTCCTGTTCTGGGGACATAGCTACGAACTGGTCAATGAAGCAATGTGGGCCGATTTAGAACAGAAAATCGCCGGTATCAGCGCCGATCCAGCAGCGGAATGGGTGAATCTTGAGACAGTGTTCGCCGTCTGACTTGTGTCATGTTTGGCCTTCCTTGGCTGCCTACCTTTCGGTTTATTCCTCCGGTTCATAGCCCAAATTCGGGGCCAGCCACCGCTCTGCTTCCGCCATCGTCCAGCCCTTGCGCCTTGCGTAATCCGCCACTTGATCGCGATCAATCCGGCCCACGCCGAAATAGCGCGCTTCCGGGTGGCTGAAATACCAGCCGCTGACCGCTGCGGTCGGGGTCATGGCGAAATGTTCGGTTAACTGGATACCGGCGTGAGCTTGTGGGTCAATCAGTTGCCAGAGTAAGCCCTTCTCAGTGTGATCCGGGCAGGCCGGGTAGCCGGGAGCAGGGCGGATACCACGATAGCGCTCGTCAATCATGGCTTCATTATCCAGCGTCTCGTCGGCAGCGTAACCCCAGAATTCCTTACGGACCCGTTCGTGCAGGCGCTCGGCAAACGCTTCGGCCAGTCGGTCGGCCAGCACTTTCAGCAGAATGGCGCTGTAGTCGTCGTTGGCCTGCTGGAAAGCGGCGACCCGCTCATCAATGCCGATGCCTGCCGTCACCGCGAACGCACCCAGATAATCGGCAAGGCCGGATTCTTTGGGCGCGATCCAGTCCGCCAGGCAGTAATGCGGCTTGCCGTCCGGTTTTGGCGTCTGCTGGCGCAGGTGATGCAAGGTCATGAGGGTCTGCTGGCGGCTGTCATCGGTGTATAGCGTAATGTCACCGTCACTGCTGTGCTGGGCCGGGAAAAAGCCGACCACTGCCCGCGCGGTGAGCCAGCGTTCAGTGATGATGTTGTCCAGCATCGCCTGTGCCTTGGTGAACAACTCACGCGCTTCTGCGCCCTGCGTCGGGTCATCGAGAATCGCTGGATAACGGCCACGTAATTCCCACGCCTGAAAGAAGGGCGTCCAGTCGATGCGTTCCACCAAATCCGCCAAGGGATAATTCTCGAACGCGCGTACCCCAAGAAAGGTCGGACGCGGCGGGAGATAGTTTGCCCATTCTAATTTCGGTCGATTAGCGCAGACCTGGCCAAGCGGCAGCAACGGTTCCCGGCTGCGGCGTTTGGCGTGTTGCTCACGTTTCTGGGCGTAATCAGCCTTGGTGCGGCTGATGTAATCGGCCTTGGTGTCCACGCTCACCAGATTCTGCGCCACGCCGACCGCTCGCGAGGCGTCTTTCACGTAAATCACCGGGCCGGGATATTGCGGGTCGATTTTGACCGCCGTATGCACCCCGGACGTGGTCGCGCCGCCGATTAAAAGCGGAATGGAAAAATCCTGCCGTTTCATTTCCTTGGCGACATTGACCATCTCATCCAGTGACGGGGTAATCAGTCCTGACAGACCAATCATATCGGCATTCTGTTCGCGGGCGATGTCGAGAATTTTCTGCGCTGGCACCATGACGCCGAGGTCAATCACCTCGAAGTTATTGCACTGAAGCACCACGCCAACGATGTTTTTGCCGATGTCATGCACATCGCCCTTAACCGTCGCCATCACAATCCGGCCATTGCTGCGGCGTTCACCCGCGCCTTGTTCGGCTTCGATAAACGGGATCAGATAGGCGACTGCTTTTTTCATCACCCGCGCCGATTTCACCACTTGCGGCAGGAACATCTTGCCCGCACCGAACAGGTCGCCGACCACGTTCATGCCGTCCATCAACGGGCCTTCAATGACATGCAAGGGTCGCTCGACCTGTTGGCGGGCTTCCTCGGTGTCGATCTCGACAAATTCGTCGATGCCCTTGACCAGCGCGTGTTCCAGCCGCTTGATGACTGGCCAGGAACGCCAGTCTTGCTCCTCGCGCTTGGGGCCGGTCGCGCCGCCTTCATCCTTGTACTGGTCGGCGATGTCGAGCAAGCGCTCGGTCGCATCCGGGCGACGGTTAAGAATCACATCCTCGACCCGCTCGCGCAGCTCCGCCGGAATATCTTCGTAAATCGCCAATTGACCGGCGTTCACAATGCCCATGCTCATACCGGCCTGAATGGCGTGATAGAGGAACACCGAGTGAATCGCCTCCCGCACCGGATTATTGCCTCGGAACGAGAACGACACGTTGGAGACCCCACCGGAAATCAGCGCATGGGGTAATTCGGCCTTGATCCGCCGGGTGGCTTCGATGAAATCCACCGCATAGTTGTTGTGTTCAGCAATGCCGGTGGCGACGGCAAAGATATTCGGATCGAAGATAATGTCTTGCGGCGGGAAACCGACCTGTTCGGTCAAGATCCGATAAGCGCGTTGGCAGATGGCGAACTTGCGTTCCTCGGTGTCGGCCTGACCCTGCTCATCAAACGCCATCACAATCGCTGCCGCGCCGTATTGGCGAATCAACCGCGCCTGGCGGATAAACTCGGCTTCACCTTCCTTCATACTGATGGAGTTCACCACCGGCTTGCCCTGGATGCACTTTAAGGCGGCTTCCAGAATCTCCCATTTGGAGGAATCAATCATTACCGGCACCCGGCTGATGTCGGGTTCAGCGGCGATTAAATCCAGAAACTTCGTCATCGCTTCCTTAGAGTCCAGCATCCCTTCATCCATGTTGATGTCGATAATCTGCGCGCCATTTTCGACCTGCTGGCGGGCGACATCCAGCGCCGCAGTGTAATCACCCTTGGTAATCAGCCGCTTGAAAACCGCTGACCCCGTGACATTGGTACGTTCGCCGACATTGACGAAGAGGGAATCCGGGCCAATGTTCAGCGGCTCCAATCCACTCAGCCGACAACGCGGCTCAATGACGGGAATGGGGCGCGGTGGGAAGTCTTTCACCGCCTCGGCGATAGCGCGGATATGGGCAGGCGTGGTGCCGCAACAACCACCGACGATGTTCAAAAAACCGCTTTCGGCGAATTCACGAATGGTCGCGGCCATCATCTCCGGGGTTTCGTCGTACTCACCAAATTCGTTGGGCAATCCTGCATTGGGATGGGCCGAAACGTGGGTATCAGCGATGCGGGCCAGTTCAGCGATATAGGGGCGTAGTTGGGTAGCGCCCAGTGCGCAGTTCAACCCAAAGCAGAGCGGGCGAATGGGCGACAAGGAATTCCAAAAGGCTTCGCTGGTTTGACCGGACAACGTGCGGCCCGATTTGTCGGTTATGGTGCCGGAAATCATCACCGGTACCCGAAAGCCACCGACATCGAAAAGCTGCTGAATGGCGAATAGCGCCGCCTTGGCATTCAGGGTATCGAAGATGGTTTCGACCATCAGAATATCCGCGCCACCGTCGAGCAAGCCTTGCGCTGCCTCGGTATAGGCCGCGACCAAATCATCGAAGCGGACATTGCGAAAACCGGGATTATTCACATCCGGCGACAGGCTGGCAGTGCGACTGGTGGGACCAAGAATCCCGGCCACGAAACGCGGGCGCTCCGGCGTGCTGTAGCGATCAACAACCTCCCGCGCTAGCTTTGCCGCCTCACGGTTCAGTTCCGACACCAAACTTTCCATGCCATAGTCGTGCATCGAGACCGAGGTGGAATTAAACGTGTTGGTCTCGATAATATCCGCGCCCGCTTCCAGATAGGCGGCATGAATTTCGCGGATGATGGCAGGCTGCGTTAGCACCAACAGATCATTATTGCCCTTCAGATCGCGTGGCCAGTCGCTAAAGCGCTCGCCGCGATAATCCGCCTCTTGCAGTCGGTAGCTTTGAATCATGGTGCCCATCGCGCCATCCAGAATCAGGATGCGGCGGGCTAACAGGTCTTGGAGTTGGGCGGTTTTATCAACGATCATTGGTGAAATTCTCGGTTACTTCGGCTGGATAAAAAATTTACGTCAGTTGGAAGGCATCCCGAATCCATTCAATCTGCGGCTCCGTCCCGGTGTGCAAAATCGCCACCACATCAAAGCGGCAGGGCAGATCAAGGCGCTGGCGTTGCAGATAAACAGCCGCTGCGCGCAACAACCGCAATTGCTTACTGCGGGTCACTGATTCGGCCGGTGTGCCGAACTGGCTGGAACGGCGGCTGCGTACCTCCACAAACACCAAGTGTTCGCCATCGCGCAGAATCAAATCCAACTCGCCGCCGCGACAGCGAAAATTGCGCGTGACCAGATGCAGGCCGCGCGCTTCCAGATAGCGGAGTGCAACCTCTTCAGCGGCGGTTCCCTGCGCAACGCGGCTAATCAAAACGGTCTCCAACGGCAGACAACAGGCGCTTTAAAAAACTGGCGGTGCGTCTTACCAAGTCGCGCGCTGTTATTCTCTTGTCCAGCACTGTTACCCTGCTTTAATTTGCTCGTCAACCCACTGATGACCATGATGCCCGCTTAAAACATGAATTCATCGTTCCCGTTCCCACAGGCTATAGAGCAGCTCAAACCCTGGCTGGCGCATTATCACTATGATGGGTTGCGCTACGACGAAATGTTTACGGGGCCAAACCAACCGCGCCCCCATTACGCCGCGCTCTACACACACCTGCTTCAGCAAGGCTCAAACCCGTGGCGCGGCCTGTTTAATGAAGTCAACCGGCAGATTCGGGATAACGGGGTCACCTACAACATCTATGGTGATAGCGAGGGCGCAAGCCGACCGTGGATGCTGGACCCGCTGCCGCTGATCATTCCGGCAGACGAATGGCAGCAGATTGAAGCAGCGGTGCAACAGCGTGCCCGGCTGTTCAATCATATCGTGTCTGATCTATACGGTCAGCAGCATTTACTGACGCAGGGTCGGCTACCGCCCGCGCTGATTCTGGGCCAGCCCGCATTTTTGCGCCCCGCTGCCGGGATTACACCGCCTCAGGGGATTTATTTACATCTGCTGGCGGTTGATCTGGCTCGTTCACCAGATGGCCGCTGGTGGGTGATCAGCGACCGGACCCAGGCCCCGTCGGGTCTGGGTTATGCGCTGGAAAACCGGCTGATTGTTTCCCGCTTGTATCCTGAGTTATTTCAAACGCTGCGGGTTCGTCGGCTGGCCCCGTTTTTCGCCACGTTTCGGGATTCGCTGGCCGCGTTAGCGCCGCAGCGGGAAGGGCCGACCCATACGGTTCTGCTCACCCCTGGCCCCTATAACGAGACCTATTTTGAACACGCTTTTCTCGCCCGTTATCTGGGCTTTCCGCTGGTGGAAGGCTCCGACCTGACGGTGCGCGATGGTGCGGTTTGGCTGAAGACCCTGCTGGGGTTGCGCCGAATCCAGGTGATCGTCCGACGGCTGGACGATGACTTTTGCGATCCGTTGGAATTTCGCGCCGATTCTGCCCTGGGGGTGCCTGGCTTGATGGAAGCGGTGCGCCGTGGCCAGGTGCTGGTCGCCAATGTCCTCGGCTCCGGGATTCTGGAAACCGGCGCGCTGGCCGGTTTTCTGCCGGGCCTGTGTGAGACGCTGTTGCACGAATCGCTGTTGATGCCCAATGTGGCGACCTGGTGGTGCGGTGAACCTTCGGCCCGCCAGCAAGCCCTCAGTCAGATGCAGCGACTGGTGTTTAAGAGCGCGACACCGCCGCAGCGCTTCGGGCCGATTTTTGGCGAAGACCTGGATGCGCTGGGCTGTCGGCAACTGGCGGCGACGATCAATGAGACACCCAATGATTTTCTAGCGCAGGAACTGGTCGCGTTGTCACGAGCGCCGGTGCTGAAACGCCATCCAGAACCGTTGCTGGAGCCACGTTCGGTGGGACTGCGGGTGTTCGCCATCGCCACGCCTTCGGGTTATAGGGTCATGCCGGGCGGATTGGCGCGTACTGCTTCAGAACAGGATGTCCGCATTCTGTCCAACCAGCGTGGCGGCGGCAGCAAGGATGTCTGGGTTTGTGGCGAAGCCCCAGACTTGCCGTTGTCGCTGTTGCAGCGTCCGGCGCAAGTCAGTGATTTAGTACGCAGCGGGCCAGGCTTATCCAGTCGGGTGGTTGAAAATCTATTCTGGTTTGGCCGCTACACCGAACGCACCGACCACCTGGCTCGTTACTTGCGGGTCGCGCTAAGTCGCATTGCCGAATACAGCGAGGCACCGATGGAATGGAGCGGCCTGGCGGCGCTTGGCAGGCGGCTGGGCCTGCTGGCGGAGCCAGGGGATCAGGCGCGTATCACGGCTGGCCTGTTAAGCGGCATCGTCGATGAAAACCTTTCGGGGAGTTTGGCGGCGCAAATCCTGCATTTATCCCGTACCGGCTTTCAATTGCGCGAGCGGCTCTCTGCTGATAATTGGCGCACCTTACATGCTTTAAGTTACACGCTGGAGCAGCAAGCGCTGACGCCTGTTTCGTTACTGGGCGCGGTTGGCTTGCTGGATCGGGCGGTGTCGCTGTGCATGACGTTATCAGGCTTTGCACTGGATGGCATGACCCGCGACCCCGGCTGGCTGTTTTTAGCGCTGGGCCGTCGACTTGAGCGGCTGCAATTCCAAACCCAGGCCATCCTGGAAGCGATCAACATGCCCGCCGAGGCGAATCCTGAATGGTTACTGGAAGTGTCTGATAGCATTGTGACCTATCGCTCGCGTTATATGGCGCGGCCTGAATGGCTGGCGGTGCTGGATTTGCTGATCGCTGATGAAAGTAATCCGCGCGGTTTGGCCTTTCAAACCACCAGTATGGCCAGTTATCTGGCGCAGATCGCTGCGCTGTTGGGGCCGATTCGAGCGCAGGTGGATTTTCAAATCCAGCATCAGGCGTTGCTGGCGCTGGATGTTGGACGGGAATTTCGTCCTGATTCGACGCTGTTGCGGGAAACCCTGCAAAACTTACACACGGCGGCGGGCATCCTGGCTGATCAGTTGAGCCTGCAATTTTTTAGTCATGTCGACCAGATCGTCTGGGTCAGCGCATGAGTACCGCCCGTTATCATGTGTTGCACGAGACCGTCTATGAATACGCGACGCCGGTGGCGTTGTCGCAGCATTTGTTGCACTTATCGCCGCGTGAACTGGCTTTGCAGCAGGTGGATAGTCATCACTTGGCGATTGAGCCGGTTGCGGCCGAACAGGTCCGTTATCTTGATTGGTTTGGTAATCCGATAGTCTGGCTGGCGGTGCGCACTCCGCATACTGTGTTGCGGTTGCTGGCTGTCAGCACGATTGCAGCGCAACCCCGGCCTGGTGCCTGGCGGCTGTCTCCCGGCCCACCGTGGGAAACGGTCGCGGCGGCGGTTGGGCAGTTTCCGGCCACGGAGCCGCTGGACGTACAAGAGTGCGCCTTGCCTTCTTTACATGTGCCGCTGAATGCCGCCGTGCGCGATTGGGCGCTGGAAAGTTTTTTGCCATCCCGACCTTTATTGGACGCCACCCGCGAGTTGATGGCGCGGATTTACCGGGAATTCCGCTTTGATCCAGAGGCATCCAGTGTGACGACTTCGGTGGCGACGACCTTTGCCCGCAAACGGGGCGTTTGTCAGGATTTCGCCCATCTGATGCTCAGCGCCTTACGCTCGCTGGGACTGGCGGCGCGCTATATGAGCGGCTATCTGTTGACCCACCCACCGCCCGGCCAGCCGCGCCTGATCGGCGCTGATGCCTCTCATGCCTGGGTCTCATTATGGTGTCCCGGGATTGGCTGGGTGGATTTCGATCCAACCAATCATGTCCAGCCCGACCTTGAACATATCGTGCTGGGCTGGGGCCGCGATTTTGCCGATGTCACGCCGATGCGCGGGGTGATTTTAGGCGGCGGTGCCCATGAGGTGCGGGTACATGTCACGGTCATGCCCGCCGCGCTGCGCAGCCTGGATTCCTTGATGGCCGAAGTGCAGGAGCAAGCTCATCTCGATCCTGCACAGGCTCCCTCGATGTGGACGCGGGAGTAGGGACGATGTGGATGGTCAAGCGCTGGCTTCAGGTTTTTTTGCTGACCATCATGGTCGTTTGATATTCGATCACCTGCTGATTGCGCTGGTTGTAAGTCTTGTTTTGGTAGATGAACAGAAATCGCTCCGGGTGCTTGGTGGGTCGTAGCGCTACCACTTCCGCATCCGCCCGAAGCGTATCGCCAAACAGTACCGGTGCCGTGAGTTTCAGATGGTCCACCCCCAGATAAGCGTAGATTTCGTAGCCATCCTGAGCCAGCAATTCGGCGACGTTATCCGCCTGATGGACCAGCCCATCGGCAACGGTAAAAATGACGGGGCCAGCCAGCGAGCGCTCCTTAAACCAGGTCTCTTTGGCGTACTCGGCATTGCTGTGAATTGCCATATTGAACCAGGTCAGTTGATGCAGCAGCGAGAAATCCCCGACATCCAGGGTTCTGGCGACCCGGCAGGGAATTTTGGTACCAGCGGTTATTGTAGTCATACGTAAGGCTCCTCTGATGATCTGCCTTCATCATAGAGAGCGGCAGTGCCGAGGTACAGTCTAAGGTCAGCTAGCGTCGGCTTCATCTCCCTTCCAGCGACAGGGGATCTGCCTGGGAACTGCTTTTAATGGCTGTGAGCGTGCGCTATAAAGCGGTCAGCAGTGCAGCAGTGGTTGCCTCCAGCCCCGACGCCGTTTTGGGATTTTCCGGCGAAATTCCAGGGCCTGTCGGCAGCAGAAAATCAGCGGCGATGCGTTGCGCGAGAGCGTTAGTTTTATCAATGAATCGGGTCAGATAGGCGTGCAGTCCTTGCTCCAACACGTCTTCGATACGGCCATAGCGTAGGCTGGAGGCCAGTTCACCCGCCTGTCGCTGGGTCTCGCGGGAGCGGGCGTTCGCTATTGACTCTAGATGCGCGGCGACTTCTGCCGTGCAATAAGCCAGTGACCGCGGCATATCAACATGCAACACCAAAAGCTCGGCGACCCGCGCTGGGGTAATCAGGTCATGGTAAACCCTGCGGTAAGTCTCGAAGGCCGATAAGGAATGCAGCAGGGCACTCCATTGGTAATACTCACCGGCTTCGTTATGGCGCGGCGTAGTGGCCAATTCGCTGTATTTCACATCCAGAATGCGCGCGGTGTTATCGGCGCGTTCGAGAAACAAACCCAGGCGTAGAAAACAATTGGCCTCATCACGCATCATGGTGGCAATGCCAACACCCCGGAATTGATGGCAACGCACTTTGACCCACTCAAAAAAAGCCGCCTGTTCGCCGACTTCGGGCACATCGGCTGGGTAGCCACGCAAATGCAGCCAGGTGGCGTTGATGGTTTCCCACAGTTCTGACGTTAACGTGCCGCGCACAGCATGGGCATTCTCGCGGGCCAGCCGCAGACAGGAAAAAATACTGCCGGGGTTGGCACGATCCAGCGCCAGATAATGCGCGACCTGATCCGGCAACACTGTTTCATGCGTCTGGTTATAGGTTTCCAGTACGCCGATGGTGTCCAGCGTAGCCAGCCACTGTTGTTCGATTTCCTGCGGGGTTTGCGGCATCAACAGCATCCGGCTGTTGACATCCAGAAGGCGCGCCAGATTTTCCGCCCGCTCCATATAACGCGCCATCCAAAAAATATGATCGGCGGTGCGCGATAGCATCGCTTAGCCCTCCAAAACCCAGGTGTCTTTCGTGCCGCCACCCTGGGAAGAATTCACCACCAGCGAACCTGGTTTCAGGGCGACGCGGGTTAGGCCGCCTGCCACGAATCGGATGGTATCCCCTGACAGCACAAAGGGCCGCAGGTCGATATGGCGTGGCGCGATACCCCTTTCGACAAAGGTCGGGCAGGTCGACAGCGCCAGCGTCGGCTGCGCGATATACTTTTCCGGCACCGCCTTAATCCGTTCCCGAAAGGCGTCGATTTCCGTCTTACTGGCCGCCGGGCCAATCAACATCCCATAGCCGCCCGCACCGTGAACTTCCTTCACGACCAGTTCCGCCAGATGATCAAGGGTGTAAGTCAAGTCGGCCGGTTTGCGCAGCAAGTAGGTTGGCACGTTGTTCAGCAAAGGTTGTTCGCTCAGGTAAAAACGAATCATATCGGGCACATAGGGATAGATCGATTTATCATCGGCGACCCCGGTGCCGATGGCGTTGGCAAGCGTGACGTTACCGGCGCGATACGCCGAGAGTAGCCCTGGAACGCCGAGGATCGAATCAGGCCGAAACGCCAGCGGATCGAGAAAGTCATCATCAACGCGGCGATAGATCACATCCACGCGCTGCGGGCCTTGCGTGGTGCGCATGAAAATATGTTGATTAGAGACGAATAAATCCTGGCCTTCGACCAGTTCCACCCCCATCTGCTGGGCGAGAAAGGCGTGTTCGAAGTAGGCGCTGTTGAAACGGCCGGGCGTCAGAACGACCACAGTGGCATCCGGCGAGTGTTTGGGCGCGACCGCACGCAGCGTATCCAGCAATAAATCGGGATAATGCTCCAGCGGCGCAACCCGATGGCGCACAAATAAGTCCGGGAATAACCGCATCATCATTTTGCGGTTCTCGATCATATACGAGACCCCGGACGGCACCCGCAGATTGTCTTCCAGCACGTAAAATTCACCGACATCCGCTCGCACCAGGTCAACGCCGGCGATATGGGCATAAATGTCGTTGGGAACCTGAACCCCACGCATTTCCTCGCGATATTGGGCGTTACCGAGTACCTGTCTAGCAGGGACAATCCCGGCTTTTAAAATCGCCTGCTCGTGATAGATGTCGTGCAGGAAGGTATTCAGCGCCTTCACTCGCTGGCGTAATCCGGCCGCCAGTTTTTGCCATTCCGCCAGCGGAATAATGCGCGGAATCACATCAAACGGAATCAACCGTTCCGCTCCGGCCTCATCGCCATAAACAGCAAAGGTAATGCCGGAGCGGTGAAACAGCGCATCGGCTTCCTGTCGCTTCCGCGCCATCCGCTCGCTGGGGGTGGTATCCAGCCACTGCGCATAGTCTTGATAATGGGCGCGGATTAGCCCATCGCGACCGGTCATTTCGTCATAGAATGAGGGTATGGGCTGACCGGCCAGGGTCGGCGGTTGGCTGGAGATCATGCTATCCACCCCATGCACCGAGGGTGCCGCCAGGGGTTGCTCAAACAGCGTGCTGGCCTGCTGAGCCGCTGACCCAGCGACCATCGTTTGCTGCTGGTCGAAAGCAACCATTGCGCTCTCCTGTCCGTATTCCAAGGATATGCCAGTTACCAAAGCGAAAATTATGCCATATTCAAGTGTCTGTTATTGCGAAAATTTTTATCCTATTTGATCCAATAGCGTGCGTACCCGGCGGATCGTATCCCCAAAATGGTGCGTGACCCTCAGCCGGGCAGCAGCCCAAGGCTGGATGACAAGACTTCTGTGGACACGACAATGACGACCGCATCCGGCACGCTGTACGTGGTGGCAACCCCGATTGGTAATCTGGAAGACATCACCCTGCGGGCGTTGCGCATCCTGCGGGAAGTGGATGCCATCGCCGCCGAAGATACCCGCCACACCGGCCAGCTCCTGCGGCATTTTGAGATTAATAAACCTTTGCTATCGCTGCACGAGCACAACGAGCGGGATCGCGTGGGGCAGATCGTGGCGCTGTTGGCGCAGGGTCAAAACGTGGCGCTGGTTTCCGATGCCGGAACGCCACTGATCAGTGACCCAGGATTCCCCTTGGTGCGCGAGTTACGCCAGCGCCAATTGCCCGTGGTTCCCGTGCCGGGACCGAGCAGCGTACTGGCGGCGTTGGCGGTCGCCGGGCTACCCACCGACCGTTTTGTTTTTGAGGGCTTCCTGCCCGCTAAAACTGTGGCGCGTCAGCAGCGGTTGCGAAGTCTGGCCCAAGAAGAGCGGACCCTGATTTTTTTTGAAGCCAGTCATCGGGCTATCGCCACGCTGGCCGATCTGGTGACGGTAATGGGAAGCGACCGCCCTGCGGTGATCGCCCGTGAATTGACCAAGCGCTTTGAAGAAATCCACAGCGCGCCATTAGCTGAGTTAGCGCAATGGCTCGCTGCCGATGCCCATCGATGCAAAGGTGAATTCGTGATCATGGTACAGGGCGCACCGACTGCAACGGAGGCCGATACCCCAGAGACTCGGCGACTCTTAACCGCATTGCTGGCAGAGCTGCCCGCCAGCCGTGCTGTCGTGGTCGTCGCTAAATTGACTGGTCTGCCAAAACGGGCGCTTTATGATTTGGCAATCAGGCTGGGCGCGTCTTCTATAGACGTTGATCAGGGCTGATCGCGACTTGCTAATCGCGCCATGGGCATGGACACTATGCGCGGGAACCGGCTGGACGGTCGCTGTATCGCCTGGCGATATGGAGGAAAGTCCGGGCTTCACAGGACAGAGCGCCAGGTAACGCCTGGGCGGCGCAAGCCGACGGAAAGTGCCACAGAAAAGACACCGCCGACGTTCGTAAGAACGGGTAAGGGTGAAAAGGTGCGGTAAGAGCGCACCGCGCGGCTGGCAACAGACGCGGCAGGGTAAACCCCGCTCGAAGCAAGACCAAATAGGGGGGCATATCGCGTGGTCCGCGCGGCTCCCGGGTAGGTCGCTACAGGCGCTTGGCGACAAGCGTCGCAGAGGAATGACCGTCCTCGACAGAACCCGGCTTACAGGCCGGTTCCCCTTTTTTTCTCCCTCCAGGGTAACGTGCTAAAGGGATTGGCATTTGCCGCGCCCGCCTGATTTTATCCGCTTTCTTTAACGCTATTTGCCCCGATATTTCTCCTAAATCGGGGTGTCCAAGCGCGCCATGTTTTTTTTGTTATTTGTTAACTACATGTTATTTAAAATCATTTTTTTAACCCCTCTTTTAGAACCTTTCCTTGACATCGATAGTACAGCGTCCCTATAGTTAGTGGCGAAAAGTGGGGAAAAGTGGGATATGAGATCGGCTGACAGGATTTAAAGGAAGCGATTAGTGTTTCGAGGCATTCATCGCATAGCGCTGGATAGCAAGGGTCGATTAGCCGTGCCGACCGCTTATCGCCAGCGTTTACTGGATACCGTTGAGGGCCAACTGGTACTGACTGTTGATCGGGACGGCTGCCTTCTATTGTATCCGGTGGATGTGTGGGAAGTGATCGAGCGCAAATTGATCGAACTCTCCAGTCTCAATAAACGCGCCCGCGCTTTAAAGCGTTTGATGATCGGTCACGCCGAGGAATGCCAGCTGGATGCCGCCGGTCGCATTTTGGTGCCTGGACCCTTGCGGGATTTTGCCAATTTGGAAAAGCAAATCGTGTTGGTCGGGCAGGGAAACAAATTCGAGATCTGGAGTGAGTCGGCTTGGCAGGCCTGGTGTGAGGCTGAACTGGCAGACGAAAGCGATGATGAAACCACCGCTGATCTGGCGGCGCTGGCATTTTGAGCGCCTTAGGCCCGTTGTCTCATCAGCCAGTTTTATTAACAGAGGCGCTGGCGGGCCTGGCCATTCGGCCTGATGGACATTACCTCGATGCTACCTTTGGCCGTGGGGGACATGCGGCGGCTATTTTGCAGAGGCTGGGGCCGAACGGTTCGTTACTGGCCTTGGATCGAGACCCTGACGCAGAGGCATGGGCGCGAGAGAGATTTATCAACGATGGCCGGTTTCAGTTTGTCCGGGCATGGTTTGGTCGCTTGCTTGAGATTGTCTCCGAACGCGGATTACGCGGTCGGCTTGATGGGATTTTACTTGATTTGGGGGTGTCCTCACCGCAATTGGATGACCCGGCGCGCGGATTTAGCTTTAGTCGGGATGGCGCTTTGGATATGCGGATGGACCCCACCCAGGGTTTGAGCGCAGCGGACTGGTTGAACAGGGCGGATGAAGCGGAGATTGCGCAGGTATTGCTTGAGTTTGGCGAGGAACGGTTTCATCGACGCATTGCGCGGACTCTGGTTGCCGCCCGTCAGGAAGCGCCGATTACCAGCACAGCACAACTGGCGCGGCTGGTAGCGACGGCGGTACCGACTCGTGAACCCGGTAAACATCCTGCTACAAGAGCGTTTCAGGCAATTCGGATCGCAGTGAATGAGGAGCTGAGCGAGTTGGGCAAGGCGTTGCCGCAAGTGGTCCAGGCGTTGGCTTGTGGAGGGCGGTTTGTTGCGATTAGCTTTCACTCGTTGGAGGATCGGATGGTCAAGCGCTTTATGCGGGAACAGGCGCGAGGGCGAGAACTACCGCTGGATTTGCCAGTGCGCGGTCTGCCGGAAGGAATCAATCTACGACTGGTGGGCCGGGCCGTGTGTCCTGGCGAGGCCGAGATTTCGAGCAATCTGCGGGCGCGTAGCGCTGTGTTGCGGGTGGCGGAAAAGGTTTAATGAAAAAAGAGGTGCTGCTGGTCGCTTTGTTAGCCGCTGCCGTATTGGCTTCAGGAATCGGAGTGGTCTACACGCGACACGTCAACCGTCAGCTCTTCGTCCAATTACAAAAACTGCATGTTGAGCGGGATAACCTGGAGGTCGAGAGGGAGTTGCTGCAACTGGAGCAAAGTACGCTGGTCACCGATGCGGCTGTGGAAGACACCGCGCGAAGACGCCTGAACATGCTGACGCCCGATCCTGGCGAGGTTTTCTACATCACCCCCCATGAATAAGTCGTTTACCCGAAAACCCCGATGGCGTGTGGTTGCCCGCCACGCTTTAAGCACTTTTCCGGTTGCCAGTCGCCGGGTTTTAGTGCTGGGGTTGGTCTTCGCCATGGCGGGTGGCATGGTGGCACGCGCTGCCTATTTGCAGTTGGTGCATAACAATTTCTTACGGGAACAGGGCAACGAGCGTTTTTTGCGGGTAGTCGAAGTGCCAGCGCATCGGGGGATGATGCTGGATCGCAATGGGGAGCCGCTTGCTGTGAGTTCGCCGGTCGATTCGATTTGGGCTGAACCCAGCGAGCTTTTGCAACAGCGTGATCGTTGGCCGACCCTGGCAAAGACGCTCAAAATTCCGCTTGAAGACCTCGAAGAGAAGCTGGCAGGCCATGAAGACCGCCAGTTTGTCTATCTGCGTCGTCATCTGGCACCCAGCGTGGCGCAGCAAGTTCTTCAACTCAAAATTCGTGGCGTCCACTCAAAGCGCGAGTATCGGCGTTACTACCCTGATGCGGAGGTTACCTCGCATTTGCTGGGCTTTACCGACATTGACGATGCCGGTCAGGAAGGTCTTGAAAAGGCGTTTGATCAGCAGCTCCAGGGAATTCCCGGTCGTAAGCGGGTCATTCAGGATCGCATGGGCCGTATCGTTGAGGATGTGGAAAATGTCCAGGCACCACAGCCAGGTCAGCCGGTGACGCTAAGTATTGACCGCCGCTTACAATACCTTGCCTATCGGGCGCTGAAGACCGCTGTCGCCGAAAACAAGGCGAGTGCGGGGGCGGCGGTGATTGTGGATGCGCGCACTGGAGAAGTGCTGGCTATGGTCAGTCAACCCGCCGGTAATCCCAATAATCGCGCCGAGCTGCACAGTGAACTGCTGCGCAATCGGGCGATTACCGATGTTTATGAACCGGGTTCGACCGTTAAACCGTTTACGGCTGCTTTGGGATTGGAAAGTGGTAAATGGTCGCCAGGTACGCGGGTGAGTACCAGCCCAATGATGATCGGACGGTATGCCGTGCGTGACACTCATAATTACGGCGTGCTGGATGTCACGCGCATCATCAGTAAATCCAGCAATGTCGGGGTCAGTAAGATCGCCTTATCCATGCCAGCGCAAAAGCTATGGAAACTCTATCAAGACCTCGGTTTCGGATCCCAGACCAAGGCGGCGACCTGGGATGGTGAGCAGCCTGGCGTATTGCGCCATTTCAGCAAATGGGGAGAGATTGGCCACGCCACGCACTCGTTTGGCTACGGTTTCTCGGTCACCATCCTGCAATTGGCTGAAGCGTATACCGTGCTGGCGTCGGATGGCATTCGCCGACCGTTAACGTTACTCAAGCGCGAGGGGCCGCTGGGTCCGGATGAACAGGAGCGTGTCCTGAGCGCTTCCGCCGTGCGCCAGGTGCGAGCGATGATGGAACAAGTGATCAGTGAACAGGGAACTGGCTTGAAAGCCGAAGTGCCAGGCTATCGGGTTGCCGGCAAGACTGGAACGGCTCGCAAACTCTCTGGCGGGCGTTATATCAATCGCCATGTCGCCTTGTTCGCCGGGCTGGTGCCGGCCAGCGATCCGCGCCTGGTGATGACTGTGCTGATTGATGATCCGAAAGGCGGTGCCTATTACGGCGGTACGGTGGCGGCACCGGTGTTTAGTAAGACCATGGGGGCGGCTCTGCGGATTATGAACATCACGCCAGACGATATGCCCTCTATGAAGATTGCCGGGACTGTGCAACCTGTCGGTGCACTGCCTTGATGGCGATGCTTGCTACCTTGGGTCAGCTATTGGCGGGCTATGCGCCGATATCGGCTGCTTCGGCTGCGCAGCCGATCACTGGCTTGGCAATCGACAGTCGCGCAATTCGCCCAGGCGAGGTGTTTTTCGCGCTATCCGGTGAGAAACACCACGGTCTGAAATTTTTCGACGCGGTTCAGGTAGCGGGCGCGGCGGCCGTGGTGTGGGAACCGCCCTGCGATGAAGCGATTATACCCACCAAACAAGAAATACCCTTGGTGGCGATGGCGCAACTACGCCAGAAGTTGGGGCCAATTAGCGCCCGCTATTGGGGCGAACCCTCACAGCATTTGCAGGTGGTTGGCATCACCGGAACGGATGGTAAAACCTCTTGCGCCCATTTCATTGCTCAGGCGCTCAGCGCTAGCAATTCGGGATCGTGCGGTATTCTGGGCACCCTGGGGATCGGAGCCTACGGCCAAGTCCAGCCCTCGGTGCACACCACACCCGATCCACTGACGATACAGAGTTGGCTGGCTGGGTTGTGCGCAGATGACCAGCGTTTTGCGGTGATGGAGGTTTCCTCTCACGCCCTGGAACAAGGTCGGGTCAATGGGGTTGAGTTTGCCGTAGCGGTGCTGACCAATCTTACCCGTGATCATTTGGATTATCACGGCAGTCTGGATGCCTACGCAGCGGCTAAGCGCCGCTTGTTTTTTGAGCATCAACCGCATTGGCAAATCCTCAATCTGGATGATGCCTTCGGCAGGCAACTCATCGCCGATTTGCAACCTTCGACTCGGGTGGTCGGTTACGGTTTTGGCGCGCGACCTGAAGCAGTAAGGCATTTTGTCGGCGGCGAATCCCTGACGCTGACACCTGCCGGTCTACGGCTGTGGGTGCGCTCTTCCTGGGGCGCTGGTGAATTACAGGTTGGCTTGCTGGGGCGGTTCAATGCCCACAACATCCTGGCCACCCTGGCGACTTTGCTGGTTTTGGATATGCCCTTTGCTGAAGCGATGGCGCGGGTGGCGCAAACCGCGACGGTACCTGGCCGGATGGAGCGGTTAGGTGGGATTGACGGACAGCCGTTGGCGGTGGTCGATTACGCCCACACCCCCTACGCGCTTGAACAGGTGTTAAGTACCTTGCAAGAACACGGTGGGCAGCGGCTCTGGTGTGTGTTTGGCTGTGGTGGCGACCGTGATCCCGGTAAGCGTCCGCTGATGGGCGCAGTAGCCGAACGTTTAGCAGCGCAGGTGATCATCACCGATGACAATCCACGCACCGAAGATCCTGACCGGATCGTTAGCGGTATTCTGGCCGGTATGCACAACCCAGGTGCGGCGCTAGTCATTCGTGATCGGCGGACCGCTATTGAGCGCGCCTTAGCCGATGCGGGCGCTGACGATATCGTCCTGGTGGCGGGCAAGGGCCATGAAGATTACCAAATCATCGGGACTGAGCGGTTACCGTTCAGTGATCGGATGATCGTCGGTCGATGCCTGGGGTTCGACCATCAGGATGAGGCTGCGTAAATGGTTGATACGTTGTCACCTATGAGTTTACTGGAAGCTACTCGCTTGCTAAAAGGCGAGCTTTTTGGCGCTGATGCAACATTTATCGAAGTCGGCACTGACAGTCGACGCCTACCAGATGGCGCTTTGTTTGTCGCCTTATCCGGCCCCAATTTCGACGGCCATGACTTTATCGCCGCCGCCAGAGCGCAGGGCGCATGTGCTGCGCTGGTGAGTCAGCAGATGGACGATCCGCTGCCGCAAGTGCGGGTTGCTGATACGCTGCTGGCGTTAGGTCAGTTGGCAGGTGCCTGGCGCGAACGATTTGCCGGACCTTTAATTGGCTTGACTGGCAGCAATGGTAAAACCACCGCCAAGGAAATGATCGCTGCGATTTTGCGCAGAAAAGGCCCGACTCTGGCGACGGAGGGCAATCTCAACAATGACATTGGCGTTCCATTGACGTTGTTGAAGTTGCGTCAGGAACACGCCTATGCGGTCATCGAAATGGGTGCCAATCATCCTTGTGAGATCGCTTACCTCACCGGCCTGGCGCAGCCGGATGTGGCGCTGATCAATAATGCTGGCCCCTGCCATCTGGAAGGTTTTGGCGATGTGGCCGGGGTGGCGCGTGGTAAAGGCGAAATCTTTCAGGGACTACCCGCAGAGGGTGTGGCGATCATCAATCGCGACGATCCCTACGCCGATTACTGGAGCGGTTTGAATTCAGGGCGGCGGGTGATCGATTTCGGACTGGAGCAGCCCGCGACCGTCAGTGGCCAGATACTGGATGCAGCCACGAACCGTTTTCGGCTGGGTATGGGTGCTCAGAGCATTGAGATTTGCTTGCCCTTACCAGGCCGCCATAACGTCCGTAACGCGCTGGCGGCAGCGGCGGCGACCACAGCGGCTGGTGCCACGCTGGAGGATATCCGCCAGGGCCTGGAAAGCTTGCAAGTCGTCGGTGGCCGGTTACAACGGTTGCGCGGGTGGCATGGGGGCGCGGTAATCCATGACGCTTATAACGCCAATCCGGCTTCTCTTGCCGCAGCATTGCAGGCTATCGGTGCAGAACCGGGGCGCAAATGGCTAGTGTTAGGGGATATGTGGGAGTTGGGTCCGGCAGCCGATGCATTGCACGCCGCATCCGGTCAGGAGGCTCGCTCCGCCGGTTTTGAACGCCTGTATGGGCTTGGCGAGCATAGTCAGGCGGCAGTTTCAGCCTTCAGAGCGGGTGGTCGGCATTTCATGGCGCTAGAGCCGTTACTTGCCGAACTGACCAACGATCTTAACCAGGGCGGCGAACCGCCGGTCGTACTGGTTAAAGGCTCGCGTGGGATGCGCATGGAGCGCGTGGTGGCGGCTTTAGCGGATTCTAGCGAACCGGCGATTAATCCAGGGGAGCATGGCTAATGTTGGTTTTGCTGGCCGAGTGGCTGACCAATAATTTTTATACCGGATTCAATGTCTTCCAGTATTTAACATTGCGCGGGATTCTGGGTACGCTGACTGCGTTACTGATCTCGCTCATCGTTGGACCGACCATGATCGAGCGGTTGAGTCACTATCAGATTGGCCAGCATATCCGCGAGGATGGCCCAAAGAGCCATCTGTCGAAGGCTGGCACCCCAACCATGGGCGGCGCGTTGATCCTGGTGGCTATTGCCGTGGCTACCCTGTTGTGGGCTGACTTGCGTAACCATTATGTCTGGATTGTGTTACTCACTACGTTGGCCTTTGGGGCTATCGGCTGGGCGGACGACTATAAAAAATTGATCTTGCGTAACTCAAAGGGGTTATCAGCGCGGGCCAAGTACTCCTTGCAATCAGGGGTTGGCCTCGTAGCCGCTTTGTTGCTGTATTGGACTGCGCAGTCTCTGGTCGAAACGCAGTTGATCGTACCGTTTTTTAAAAATATCGCTTTGAATCTCGGTTGGTTATTCATTCCGCTCACCTATTTCGTCATTGTGGGTGCCAGCAATGCCGTCAATCTAACCGATGGCCTGGACGGGCTTGCCATTGTGCCAACGGTGATGGTGGCTGGGGCGCTGGCGGTGTTTTGTTACGCCTCCGGCAACCGGATTTTCGCTGGTTATCTGGATATTCCTTACGTGGTGGGCGTCGGTGAAGTCCTGGTGATTTGCGGTGCCATGGTTGGCGCTGGTCTGGGGTTTCTCTGGTTCAACGCTTATCCCGCTCAGGTCTTCATGGGCGATGTCGGCGCGCTGGCGTTAGGGGCTGCCTTGGGCGTGATTGCGGTCACGGTCCGCCAGGAACTGGTGCTGTTTGTGATGGGGGGCGTTTTCGTGATGGAAACCGTATCCGTCATTCTCCAGGTTGGCTCGTTCAAGCTCACTGGCCGCCGGATTTTTCGGATGGCACCGCTTCATCATCATTTTGAATTGAAAGGTTGGCCGGAACCGCGAGTGATCGTCCGCTTTTGGATCATTACCATCATTTTGGTCTTGATCGGCCTGTCGACTTTGAAGATTCGCTAAGGAGACCTTGGGATGTTGGCCCTGGATGGGATCACGCTGGTTGTCGGCCTCGGTAAAAGCGGGTTGTCGGCGCTGCGGGCATTGACAACGTTGGGCGCGACTGTGGCGGTGGCCGACAGTCGGCAAGATCCACCAGGATTGGCGGCATTCCGCGCTGAGTTTCCCGCCGCGCCCTGCTATTTGGGGCCTTTTGATCCGGCGCTGTTCGCCCATGCGACGCGCTTGGTGGTCAGTCCAGGGGTGGCGGTTGCTACCCCCGCCATCGCGGCGGCAGCGGCGCGCGGTGTACCGGTGTGGGGTGATATTGAGCTACTGGCTCGGCTGACCCAGACGCCGGTAGCAGCTATCACCGGCTCCAACGGCAAAAGCACGGTAACGACACTTCTGGGGCAAATGGCCTGGCAGGCTGGGGTTCGCTCGGCCGTTGGCGGCAATTTGGGTACCCCGGCATTGGATTTATGGCTGACGCAAGAAGTTGACTCGGAGGCTGGCGATCCCTTGCGCTGCTACATCCTGGAACTGTCGAGTTTTCAGTTGGAAACCACGGCCAGCTTAAACGCGCGGGTAGCGACGGTGCTGAATATCAGCGCTGACCACATGGATCGCTACGCTAGCCTAGAGGACTATAGCGCTGCCAAGCGGCGCATATTCCAAGGCGATGGGATCATGGTGGTCAATGCCGACGATCCGGCGGTTATGGCGATGATCGAGCCAGGTCGGCAGGTGGTGCAGTTTGGTTTGAGCGAACCGGGCCCCGGTAATTTTGGCGTCCGCCCGCTTGGCACTGAACTGTGGCTGGCGTGTGGCGCAGAGCCTTGGATGGCAGCCTCGGAGCTGAAGATCAGCGGAGATCACAATCTGGCCAATGCCCTGGCGGCGCTGGCGATGGGCCATGCGCTGGAGTTGCCGCGCGCGGCGATGTTGACGGCTTTGCGTGAATTCACCGGTTTGGCGCATCGCACGACGCTGGTTTTGGATCAGGCTGGGGTGCGCTGGTTTGACGATTCCAAAGGAACCAATGTGGGTGCGACAGTGGCGGCGGTTCGTGGCCTGCCGGGTCAAGTCGTGCTGATTGCCGGGGGCGATGGCAAGGGTCAGGATTTTTCACCGCTGCGAGCGGCTTTAACCGATAAAGCGCGGGCGGTCGTGCTGATTGGGCGCGATGCGCCATTGATCGCCGAGGCCCTGGGCGATAGTGTGCCGATCCGCTGGGCGAGTGATATGCAGCAGGCCGTGGTTCAAGCGGCGGATTGCGCGCAAGCGGGTGATAGCGTGCTGTTATCGCCGGCCTGCGCCAGTTTCGATATGTTCAGCGGCTATGAAGAGCGCGGCGCGGTGTTTGCCGCCGCCGTGAAGAGGCTGGCTTAATGTTAAATCCTGCGCTGAACGCTTACGGAACGCAGAGTCGGCTGCCGCGCGCAGGGGAAGGCCGTAGTGCCTTGCCGTTTCCCGATCCGTGGATTCTGGCGGCTGCGATCTTACTATTGGCGTTGGGCCTGCTGATGGTCGCTTCCGCTTCGATTCCGATTGGCGCTGATCCGAAGAATGGCCATGGCCAACCGTTTTATTTTCTGATCCGCCAGGGCGCATTTGTCGCGATTGGACTGCTGGCCGCTGGTATGGTTTTCCAAATTCCGGTGTTGCGTTGGCGACAGTCTGGAATCGCTCTATTGCTTGCGGCGATTGGCCTGCTGGGACTGGTGTTGCTTCCCGGCATTGGCAAAGAGGTCAATGGCAGTATTCGCTGGATTGGTGTCGGCCCGATCAATATTCAGGTCTCTGAGATCGCCAAGCTCTTCACGCTCGTCTATCTGGCTGATTATCTCAAGCGCCACGGCAATGAATTACAGACCGCCAATTTCAAAACCTCGGCTATCGCGCTTGCACGGCCGATGGGCGTATTGGCGATTCTGGCGGTTTTGTTGCTGATGGAGCCTGATTTCGGCAGCGTTGTGGTGCTGATGATCGCTGCGCTGGGCATGGTGTTTTTGGCAGGCGTTAATCTTTGGCAATTCAGCGCCTTGCAGGTGGGCACTGCGGCGGTCATGGCAATCCTGATTTTCTCTTCGCCTTACCGTCGGGATCGGGTATTGAGTTTCTTAAGTCCATGGGATGATCCCTTCGGTAAGGGCTACCAGTTGGCGCAGTCGCTCATTGCGATTGGTCGGGGCGAACTGCTGGGCGTTGGTCTGGGAGAAAGTGTGCAGAAGCTTTTCTACTTGCCGGAAGCCCACACCGATTTTCTGTTCGCGGTCCTGGCTGAGGAGTTGGGCTTGATAGGCATCTTGATCGTCGTTGGCCTGTTTATGACCTTGGTCTGGCGAGCGTTTGACATTGGGCGGCGGGCCGAACGCCTGGGGATGAATTTTTCCGCCTATTTGGCTTATGGCATCGGGTTGTGGTTTGGCATTCAGGCGTTATTCAACATGGGCGTCAATATGGGCGCTTTGCCGACCAAAGGCTTGACCTTGCCGCTGATGAGTTATGGCGGTAGTAGCGTCGTCGTGATGTGCATGGCCCTGGCGTTGTTGCTGCGCATCGATGTCGAGACGCGCGCCGGCGGGGTGCATGGCGAATGAGCGAAAATCGACCGGTGTTGATCATGGCCGGTGGTACGGGCGGTCATGTTTTTCCAGCCTTGGCGGTGGCCGACCGGTTGCGCGAGCGTGGGACGCCGGTGGTTTGGATGGGAACTCAACGCGGCCTGGAAGCGACCCTGGTACCCAAGGCAGGAATTCCGATGGAGTGGATCGGCGTCAGCGGCTTGCGGGGTAAGGGTGTGCGTCGCTTACTGGAGATGCCTTTGATGCTCAGCCGCGCCTTGTGGCAAGCCGGGGCTATCTTAAGACGGCTACGCCCGCGCGTCGTTTTAGGCATGGGGGGTTTTACCAGCGGCCCCGGTGGTATGGCGGCTCGTTCGCTTGGTATCCCCTTAGTGATCCATGAGCAAAACGCCATCGCGGGATTGACCAACCGCTGGCTAGCGCGGGTTGCTGATCAGGTTTTGCAAGCGTTTCCCGCTACCTTCCCCGCCGCGCGCCGTGCGGTAACGGTTGGCAATCCGGTCCGGCAAGCCATCGCCTCATTACCGCCTCCAACGGAGCGATTAATCGGTCGTACTGGTCCACCGCGCTTACTAATAGTCGGCGGCAGTCAGGGCGCGCTGGGATTAAATCAATTAGTCCCACAGGCGTTGGCGCTCTTGGCAGAAAGCGAGCGCCCGGATATCTGGCATCAGGCCGGGGGACAGTTGCATGAAGCGGCGGAAACCGCTTACCGCGCCGTTGGCATACCGGTGCGGCTGACCCCGTTTATTGACGATATGGCGGCCGCTTATGGTTGGGCTGATTTGGCGTTGTGCCGATCTGGCGCGTTGACCGTCGCTGAATTGGCGGCGGCAGGTATTGGCTCGATCCTGGTGCCCTTCCCCTTTGCAGTGGATGACCATCAGACCGCCAACGCCCAGTTTTTAGAGCGCGGTGGCGCGGCCCTGATCCGCCAACAGGCCGAGTTAACCCCTGAAATCCTGGCCGGACTGTTGCGCGAATTGCTCAGTGACCGGGGGCGGTTACTGGGCATGGCCGAAGCGGCGCGCCGCCTGGCCCAACTGGAAGCTGCTGAGCAGGTTGCAAGCCTTTGTCTGGAACAGGCACGTCTTTGACCGATGGCTACGATGATGGATAAGACCAGAGAAAACCAAATAGGCAAACCGGGTTCGGCGGCGATTCCTGAAGCATGGCGCGATATGCGCCGCATTCGTCACATCCATTTCGTCGGCATTGGCGGTGCCGGGATGAGCGGTATCGCCGAAGTCTTGCTGAATTTGGGTTATTCGGTTTCTGGATCAGATTTGAAAGCCAGCGCCGTAACCGCCCGTTTGGTCGAATTAGGGGCGACAGTCTGTCAGGGACATCGGGCTGAACATGTGGCAGGGTGTGATGTCGTGGTGATTTCCAGCGCAGTCGCCGAGGATAATCCGGAAGTGGTAGCAGCGCGGGCCATGCGGGTTCCCGTGGTGCCACGGGCGGAGATGCTGGCTGAGCTGATGCGGTTTCGCTATGGCATCGCGGTGGCTGGCACCCACGGCAAGACCACGACTACCAGTTTGATTACCAGTTTACTGGCAGAGGGGGGCCTGGACCCGACCTTTGTCATTGGTGGGCGTCTGAACAGCGCTGGCGCTAACGCCCGCCTCGGCGGCGGTCGTTACCTTGTGGCGGAAGCGGACGAGAGCGACGCCTCCTTCCTGTTTCTACAGCCGATGGTCGCGGTGGTGACCAACATCGACGCCGATCATTTATCAACCTATGGCGGTGATTTCGAGCGCTTGCGCGAGACCTTTATCGAATTTCTCCATCATCTGCCATTTTATGGGCTGGCCGTTTTATGCACTGATGATCCGCAGGTGCGGACGATCTTGCCGCGAATGAGTCGGCCGGTGCTGACCTATGGCACCAGCGAGGATTGCGATGCGCGCGCGACTGATATCGTCCAGGAAGGGTTGCGGACGCGGTTTCTGGCCCATCTGCCGAATCTGCGGGCGCCGTTGCCAATCACTCTGAACTTGCCAGGGCGTCACAGTGTGCTCAATGCGCTGGCGGCGTTAGCCATCGCCCATGAGCTAGGCATTTCAGAAACCGCCATTCGGCGTGCCTTGAAGAATTTTCAGGGCATTGGCCGACGGTTTCAGCAGCATGGCGAATTAACGCTACCCGATGGCGGCCACGCCACGGTCATGGACGATTACGGCCATCATCCTCGCGAGGTGCAGGCAGTGCTGAGTGCCTTGCGCGGCGCTTGGCCGGAGCGGCGCCTGGTGTTGGCGTTCCAGCCCCACCGCTATAGCCGGACGCGCGACTTGTTCGATGACTTCGCCCTGGTGCTGTCAGAGGTCGATGCCTTGCTTTTGCTGGATGTCTACCCGGCTGGCGAGAAACCGATTGCTGGGGCCGACGGACGCAGCCTCAGTCGGGCTATCCGCACGCGCGGTAAAGTCGAGCCAGTTTTCGTCGAATTCACCGCTGATCTTCCGGCGCTGTTGCCGGATTTACTGCGTGATGGCGATTTATTGTTGCTGATGGGGGCGGGTGACATTGGGGCAATGGCGGTGCAGTTAGGACGTGATGGGTTACCGCGCGCTCACTGAACGCGATGGCTGAAGTGGGCATTGGGCTATGCAATTGTAAGGAGGAGCGGATGCAACAAGCACGGCAAACAGCGGTGACTGATCCGGCAGTGTTTGGCAAGGTGGCTGTCCTGATGGGCGGTTGGTCGGCGGAGCGCGACGTTTCCCTTAAAAGCGGCGCAGCCGTGTTGGCGGCGTTACAGGCGCAGCAGGTTGATGCCCATGGCATTGACGCGGACCGCCAAATCCTCAGCGTACTGGCGGCTGGCCAGTTTGATCGGGTTTTTATCGTTCTGCACGGACGGGGCGGTGAAGATGGCGTGATTCAGGGCGCTTTAGAGATTCTGGGGCTGCCTTACACCGGCAGCGGGGTGATGGCGTCAGCGCTGGGGATGGACAAGCTGCGCACCAAACAGCTTTGGCTGGGCGTCGGATTGCCGACTCCGCCTTATCGGGTGGCTAGTAGCCTGGAGGATCTGACCAAAGCGGCGCACGATTTGGGATTACCGCTGGCGGTGAAGCCTTCTCGTGAAGGTTCCAGCATTGGGATCAGTCGCGTCGATCAATATCACCAATTGCCCGCCGCCTGGGAGAGTGCCGCCGCTTGCGAGTCGCCGGTTTTGGTCGAACCCTGGGTGCAGGGAGAAGAGTATACCGGCGCTGTCCTCCAGGATAAGGCTTTGCCGCTGATTCGCCTGGAGACGCCGCGCCTGTTCTACGACTACCAGGCCAAGTACCACGCCAACGATACCCGTTATCTTTGTCCCTGTGGCTTGTCCGCAGCACGAGAAGCCGAATTGCGCGACCTGGTGCGCCAGGCTTATGCGGCAGTGGGCGGTTACGGCTGGGGACGGGTGGATTTACTGGTGGACGGTCAAGATCGTCCCTGGCTGCTGGAAGTGAATACCGTCCCCGGCATGACCGATCATAGCCTGGTGCCGATGGCGGCCCGCGCGGTCGGTTTAAGCTTTGAGGCATTGGTTTGGCGCATTCTGGAAACCAGCTTGTCACGGGCGGATTGAGCCGATAACGCCATGGCATTCCAAAAGAAACGCCGCCGAGGGGCCACTTCGCTCAAGCGTGAGCCTTCCGACGGGCTGCAACGGTGGAGAACCGTTTGGGGTCCGCCGCTGCGCTGGCTGGGTGTGCTGTGGGTGGTGGTGGCGGTGGGTTATGGCGTGCGGGTGGGTAGCGAGAAATTGCGCGAGCCGGGGGCCTTTCCACTGCGCCAAATCCATATTGAGGGTGAATTGCGCAACTTGGTCGAGGCGGATTTTCACACAGTCGCGGGCAGCTATATCGGGCAGAATTTTTTCGTGGCCAATCTGGATGAACTGAATGCCGCGCTAGCCACCAATCCCTGGATTGAAACGGTGGCAGTACGGCGTTGGTGGCCGGATACCGTGGCAATCAGTCTGCGCGAGCGCACCGCGTTTGGCTATTGGGGCGAGCGGGAGATGGTGGATGTCAACGGTGTTCGCTTCCAGCCGACCGTCGTGCGCCAAGCCGGGCCTTGGCCAAAACTGGTCGGCCCCGATGGTCACGAGAAGGCGTTGATTGAAGCCTATCAGCAAACGCGCGCGCTGCTCGATCCGCTGGGGTTAAAGCTGACCCGGTTGGTGCAAGATGAGCGCCGGGCCTGGTGGTTAACCTTTGACAATGGCCTTGATGTGCGCTTGGGCCGCGAGCAATTTGCCCAGCGGTTGCGACGACTTGCACAAATTTACCCACGGTTGCTGGCCCCTCAGATTGACCGGATCGCCGTGGTGGATTTGCGCTATCTCAATGGGTTCGCCGTTCGCTGGAAAGCGGAACGACCGACCCCGATAGCCGGTTAGGCAGTGATGGGAACTAGAGCGGTGATGCCTAAGAAAGAAGAGAAAAACTTAATTGTCGGCCTTGATATCGGCACCTCAAAGGTGGTGGCTATCGTCGGTGAGGTGAGTCCCGATGGCCAGATTGAAGTGGTCGGCATCGGTTCGCACCCGTCGCGGGGGCTGAAGAAGGGCGTGGTGGTCAATATTGAATCCACCGTCCAGTCGATCCAGCGCGCGGTTGAAGCCGCTGAGCAGATGGCTGGATGCCGGATTCACTCAGTCTATACCGGTATCTCCGGCAGCCATATTCGAGGACTCAATTCCCACGGGGTTACTGCGATCAAGAATCGGGAAGTGACCGCAGAAGACGTTGACCGCGTGATGGAGGCGGCGCGGGTCATCGCGATTCCGGCCGATCAGAAAATCCTCCATATCCTGCCCCAGGAATTCATCGTTGATAACCAGGAAGGGATTCAAGATCCGGTTGGGATGGCCGGTGTGCGGTTGGAAGCGCGCGTCCATATCGTCACTGGCGCGGTGAGCGCAGCCCAGAACATTGTCAAGTGTGTGCAGCGCTGTGGGCTGGAAGTTGACGACATCATTTTGCAACAGCTTGCCTCCAGTCGCGCCGTGCTCACGCAGGATGAAAAGGATCTGGGAGTATGCCTGATGGATATCGGCGGCGGGACGACCGATGTGGCGATTTTTACCCACGGCGCGATCAATCACACCGCTGTCATCCCCATCGCCGGCGATCAGGTGACCAACGATATCGCGGTTGCTTTCCGCACGCCAACCCAATCGGCTGAAGACATCAAGATTAAACATGCGTGCTGTGTCAAACAGTTAGCGCGGCAAGACGAACGGATTGACGTGACCAGCGTCGGTGATCGGGCGGCGCGGACGCTGACTCGTCATGCTTTGGCCGAAGTCGTTGAGCCGCGTTATGAGGAGCTTTTTGAGTTCGCACAGGCGGAACTCCAGCGGAGTGGTTTCGAGAGCCTGATTGCCGCTGGCGTGGTGCTAACCGGCGGCAGTTCCAAGATGGATGGCGTGGTGGAACTGGCTGAAGAGATTTTGCACGTTCCCGTCCGCTTGGGTTATCCCCATGAAGTGGCGGGCTTGCCGGATGTGGTGCGCAATCCGGTTTATGCAACGGCGGTGGGTCTATTGCTGTTTGGCAACGAAAACCGGCCGATTAAGCAAAGTCCGGTTTCACGGGCTAGTCGCAGGGGATTATGGGCGCGTATGAAGAATTGGTTCCAGGGTAATTTTTAACATGATTAGCGAAGCTTGGGTCAATGAGAGTCAGATCCGTAAACCTATGAGTGAGGAGAATACCGTTATGTTCGAATTGATGGATGCCAAGGCGGAAAATGCGGTGATCAAGGTCATCGGGGTCGGCGGGGGCGGTAGCAACGCCGTCCAGCACATGCTAAGCGCTAGTGTGGAAGGCGTCGATTTCATCTGCGCCAATACCGACGCCCAGGCTCTGAAAACCTGCACGGTGCCAGTCACCTTGCAAATGGGTACCAATATCACCAAGGGTTTGGGCGCTGGCGCGAATCCAGATGTCGGTCGGCAAGCGGCCCAGGAGGATTGCGAACGGATCAAGGAAGTCCTGCAAGGGGCCGACATGGTTTTTATCACCGCCGGTATGGGCGGCGGCACCGGTACTGGCGCTACCCCGGTCGTGGCGCAACTGGCGCGCGAGTTAGGCATTCTGACTGTTGCGGTCGTCACCAAGCCCTTCCCTTTTGAGGGTAAAAAGCGGATGGAAGTCGCCATGCGCGGCATCCGTGAGCTAAGCGATACCGTGGATTCACTGATCACCATTCCGAACGAAAAGCTGCTGACCGTACTGGGCAAGAGCGCCAGCTTGCTGGATGCGTTCAGAGCCGCCAACGATGTCCTGTTGGGAGCGGTGCAGGGTATCGCTGAGCTGATCACCCGGCCTGGGTTGATCAACGTCGATTTTGCCGATGTGCGCACCGTAATGGCCGAAATGGGCATGGCGATGATGGGCACCGGTCGCGCGGTTGGCGATGGTCGGGCGCGTGAGGCGGCTGAGGCAGCCATCGCCAGTCCGCTATTGGAGAATGTCAACCTGGCTGGGGCTAAAGGCCTGCTGGTAAATATCACCTCTGGCATGGACTTAACCATCGGTGAATTTGAGGAAGTGGGCAGCACTATCAAGGAATTGGCTGCGGATGACGCGACCGTCGTGGTTGGCACCGCCATTGATCCGGAAATGCATAATGAAATTCGGGTGACCATCGTGGCAACGGGCATCGGCCAGGGTGTACCGGCCAAGCAGGGCGGCGCTAAGGAAAAGGATTCCGCTATGCCCCCCTTCAAACTGGTTCAGCGTCAAAGTGAGGCTGAGGCGCATTTACGCCATGATCGGCCAAGCGTCCGGCAAAAAGCGGTCAGCGAGGCGGCAAGCGAGCGGGAACGGGCCGATGAATTGGAATATCTCGATATTCCTGCTTTTTTGCGTCGGCAAGCGGATTAAGTTAAAGGGAGTTTGAGATTAGCCGGGGAGGGCTGCCAGCGGAGGGCACCTCTCATGTGCAATGCGCCTTTGGACTAGCGATTTCGCAAAAAAACAACATATTAAGTTGCTAAAGAGAAACATCAGTTGCAAAATAGCTACTCAATGTGGTAGTTTTCGCGCAGTCTTATTGAGGACTATAGGCAGCTACCCAGCTATAAGCTGACCGGTTCTGCTAAGAGCGTGTGGCGCTCCAGGATGCTTTGCTCCAATTTAATCGACGTGTTGGGGGACCTAACATGATTAGGCAGCGAACCTTGAAAAACGCCATCCGGGCAACCGGTGTTGGCTTACACACTGGCGACAAGGTGTATTTGACATTGCGACCGGCCGCGCCTGACAACGGCATCGTGTTCCGGCGCGTGGATTTGCCTGAGCCGGTGGAAATCAAGGCGTGCCCGCAAAACGTCGGGGAAACGCAACTATCGACCTCGCTGGTCAAGGGCAAGGCGCGGATTTCCACAGTGGAGCATTTGTTATCGGCATTCGCTGGCTTAGGAATCGATAACGCCTATGTCGATGTCAGTGCGCCTGAAGTGCCTATCATGGACGGTAGCGCAGGTCCTTTTGTCTTTCTCATCCAATCGGCCGGGATTGAGGAGCAAAATGCCTCCAAGCATTTTATTCGCATCAAACGTCCGGTGATGGTCGAAGAGGGTGATAAATGGGCGCGTTTCGATACCTTCGATGGCTTCAAGGTTGATTTTACCATCGCGTTTGACCATCCACTGTTTAAAGGGCGCGACCAGCGCGCGGCCGTCAATTTTTCCACCACTTCTTTCGTTAAGGAAGTCAGCCGCGCCCGCACTTTTGGTTTTATGCGGGATCTGGAATATCTGCGCGAGCGCCGGTTAGCCTTGGGCGGCACCCTGGATAACGCGGTGGTTGTCGATGATTACCGTATCCTTAATGAAGATGGCTTGCGTTACGAAGACGAATTCGTCAAACATAAAATTCTCGACGCAATCGGGGACCTTTATCTGCTTGGTCGCAGCCTGATCGGTTCTTTCACCGGCTATAAATCGGGCCATGCCCTGAACAATCGACTGCTGCGCGCGCTGCTGGCCGATGAGTCGGCCTGGGAAGAAGTGACTTTCACTGACGAGCGGCAAGTTCCGATTTCTTATTTGCAACCCGCTCAGGCGACTCGCTGAGCAGGGCAAGGTCTGCGCTCCACGCCAATCTTTGGTCTTTTACGGCGACTTTCCAGCTTAATCCGGAAAGTCGCCGTCACTTTTTGTAATTCAGGCTATTGTCACTCGCGTCAGGCAAAAATCGACCCGCTTGAGGTATCATTTCAATTCATTTGATTTCAGCGATGCAGCGAAGGGCTTCCGTTAGATGAACATTTTCAAAAATATTTTTGGTAGTCGCAACGACCGCGTAATCCGTCCGATGCGTAAGATTGTCGAGCGGATCAATGCGTTAGAGCCGACTATCTCGGCGCTGAGCGATACTCAACTGCGCGCCAAGACTGAAGAGTTCAAGGACCGGCTGACGCGCGGTGAAACCATCAATGCATTGTTGCCCGAAGCGTTTGCCGTGGTCCGCGAGGCGAGCAAACGCACCCTGGAAATGCGCCATTTCGATGTGCAATTGATCGGCGGCATGGTCTTGCACGAGGGCAAGATCGCCGAAATGCGCACTGGCGAAGGCAAAACGTTGGTGGCGACTTTGCCGGTTTATCTCAATGCGCTGACCGGTAAAGGCGTCCATGTCGTTACTGTCAATGACTATCTGGCACGGCGCGATTCTGAATGGATGGGCCAAATCTATCAGTTTCTTGGGATGAGCGTCGGCGTGGTCATCGCTGGCATGAGTCCTGAGGAAAAGCGCGCCGCGTATGAAGCCGATATTACCTACGGCACCAATAACGAATATGGCTTTGACTATCTGCGCGATAACATGGCGTTTGGGTTGGAGCAGAAAGTGCAACGACCGCTGCATTATGCGCTGGTGGATGAGGTCGATTCGATCCTGATTGATGAGGCGCGCACACCGCTGATCATCTCCGGGCCAGCCGAGGAAAGCTCCGAGTTATATCGTCGCGTCAACGAGATCATTCCTCGGTTAACCCGACAAAAGCAAGAGGAAGGACCCGGTGATTATTGGGTCGATGAAAAGACCAAACAGGTTTACCTGACTGAAGATGGCCACCAGCAGGTTGAGGATATCCTGGTCGACATGGGGCTGCTTCATGGCAGCGAGAGCTTATATGACGCCGCTAATCTTGGCGTATTCCATCACTTGAACGCTTGTTTGCGCGCCCATGCCCTGTTTCATAAGGATGTGGAATATATCGTGCGCGATGGTGAGGTGATCATCGTCGATGAATTCACCGGTCGGACGATGCCCGGACGACGCTGGTCTGATGGGCTGCACCAGGCTATTGAGGCCAAGGAGGGCGTGTCAATCCAGGCGGAAAACCAGACGCTGGCTTCGATTACCTTCCAGAACTATTTCCGCCTCTATCAAAAGCTGGCCGGCATGACCGGCACCGCCGATACCGAAGCCTTCGAGTTCCAGCAAATCTATGGCCTGGAAGTCGTGGTGGTGCCAACCCATTTGCCGATGGTCCGCAAGGATCTGGGCGATCTGGTGTTTCTGACGCAAAAGGAAAAATTTGAGGCGGTGCTGGCCGACATTCGTGACTGTCGTCAGCGCGGCCAGCCCACGCTGGTCGGCACTACCTCAATTGAAGTGTCAGAGCTGATCGCAGGCTTGCTGGCTAAAGAAAAAATTCCGCATCAGGTCTTGAACGCCAAGCAACACGAACGGGAGGCTGAAGTAATCGCCCAGGCTGGCCGACCGGGGACTGTGACGATTGCCACCAACATGGCCGGTCGCGGCACGGATATCGTTCTGGGCGGCAACCTGCAAGCGGAATTGAAAGATTTGGCTGAGGACACCGACGAAGCGGCGCACGACGCGGTTCGGCGGGATTGGCAGACTCGTCATGAACAAGTCGTCGCGGCCGGTGGCTTGCATGTGATTGGCACTGAGCGCCATGAATCTCGACGGATTGATAATCAGTTGCGCGGTCGTTCTGGTCGCCAGGGTGATGCTGGCTCCAGCCGCTTTTATCTCGCGTTGGAGGACAGTCTGTTGCGCATTTTCGCCTCCGATCGCGTGGCGGGATTGATGCAAAAGTTGGGAATGGAGCAGGGCGAAGCGATTGAGCATCCCTGGGTGACCAAGGCTATCGAGAATGCCCAACGCAAGGTTGAGGCGCATAATTTTGATATCCGAAAGAATCTATTGGAATTCGATGATGTCGCCAACGATCAGCGCAAGGTGATGTACGCCTGGCGTAATGAATTGATGGAAACTGATGATGTATCGCCAGCGCTCAAGGACATGCGAGCCGAGGTTCTTAAGCAGGTGATTGATAGCTCGATCCCGCCGCAGAGCCTGGAGGAGCAGTGGAATGTCGCAGGATTAGAAGAGGCGCTCGAAAAAGAATTTGGCCTTGCGCTACCGATACGTAGCTGGCTGGAAGCTGATTCTGACCTTCATGAAGAACCCTTGCGTGAGCGGATTACCGCAGCGATGGAACAAGCCTATGCGCACAAGGAAGCCGAGGTGGGTTCCGCAGTGATGCGGCAGTTTGAAAAGGCGATTCTGCTGCAAGTCCTGGACTCTCACTGGCGCGAGCACCTAGCGGCGATGGACTATCTGCGCCAGGGTATTCATCTGCGCGGTTATGCTCAGAAAAACCCGAAGCAGGAATACAAACGCGAAGCCTTTGAGATGTTCCAGGCTCTGGTGCAGCGCATTCATCAGGAAGCAGTCGGTTTTCTGGTGCGCGCTCAATTACAAGCCGAGCCGGTCATGCCTGCGCCACGCCGCCCAGAGCCAGCCGCCATCCATTTTGAACATGCCGAGGCCTCGGCGCTTGCTGAAGCTCTGCCACCAGGGGAGGACGGGTTCAGCACCGATCCAGCCCAGCCAGCCGAATCGCATAGCCCCTTTGTGCGCGAAGGTCGAAAAGTGGGTCGCAACGAGCCTTGCCCCTGTGGTTCCGGTAAGAAGTTCAAACAATGTCACGGTGCCTTGGGTTAAGGAGAGAGAAGCCGATGGATCCGTTGGCCATAGCTGGAATTCGGTTAGGTACCGCTTGCGCTGGTATTAAATATCCGAACCGTCGCGATCTGGTGGTGATCGAGGCGGCGGTCGGTACTCAAGCAGCGGCTGTTTTCACTCAGAATGCTTTCTGCGCTGCACCGGTCGTGATAGCTCGCAACCACTTGGCTGCCGCACCGCCACGCTATCTGGTTATTAATACCGGTAATGCCAATGCCGGTACCGGGCGGCAAGGTCTGGCCGATGCCCAAGAGACTTGTCGGAGCTTGGCGGAACAGGTCGGTTGCCGCTTTGAAGAAGTGCTGCCTTTTTCGACCGGAGTGATCGGGGAGCCATTACCGCTTGATCGATTGACGGCTGGATTACCACAGGCTCTGGCGGCACTGCGACCCGATGGCTGGCTCGAAGCCGCCCGCGGCATTATGACCACCGATACCCGCCCAAAGATGGCATCACGCCGTACAGTCATCCAGGGGCAGGAGATTACCGTCACTGGGATCGCCAAGGGCGCTGGCATGATCCGGCCGGATATGGCGACCATGTTGGCTTTTGTGGCGACCAATATCGGCGCAGATCAGCAAATCTTGCACCAGGTTTTGGCGGCTGCCGTTGCCGATTCGTTCAACGCCATCACGGTTGATGGCGATACCTCGACCAACGACGCCTGTATCTTGTTGGCGACTGGACAATCTGGCGTCACCGTATCGGCTGATGGTCCCGACTATGAGCTGTTTGCCAAGTTAGTGACCGAGGTCTGTACTGAACTGGCGCAAGCGATCATCCGTGATGGTGAAGGGGCCACGAAGTTCATCACTGTTAGAGTCGAGGGGGGCAGGGATGAGGCTGAGTGTCGGCAAACCGCTTACACGATCGCTCACTCGCCGCTGATCAAAACTGCATTTTTCGCTTCCGATCCTAACTGGGGTCGGATCCTGGCGGCCGTCGGTCGTGCGGGATTGGTCGGCCTGGATTTGGAAAAGGTCGCCATTTTTCTTGATGAGGTATGCATTGTCCAGGGCGGTGGTCGCGCTCCCGGCTATACCGAAGCGCAGGGACAAAAGGTGATGCAACGGGCTGATATTACGATCAAAGTCGCTCTCGGTCGCGGTGAGGCGGCTGCACGCATCTGGACGACTGATTTATCCAGTGATTACGTGCGGATCAATGCCGACTACCGAACGTGAGCGGATCGAAGGACGCATCGGTGGTTCATGTCGCGATTGGCGTGCTGATTGATCCGCCAACCGGAGCAGTGCTGGTTGCACGCCGACCTGAACATACCCATCAGGGTGGATTCTGGGAGTTTCCTGGCGGTAAGGTGGAAGCCGGGGAAACCGTCAGTGCTGCGCTACGCCGTGAGTTGCGGGAAGAACTCGGCATTGAACTGGATAGCGCCGAACCGTTGTTGCAGGTTTCCCATGCCTATCCTGATAAAACCGTCCTGCTGGATGTGTGGCGAGTCAACGCCTATCAAGGAGAGCCATACGGCCAGGAAGGTCAACCGCTCGCCTGGCTAAAGCCAGAGAACATGATTGAGTCCAGCTTTCCTGCCGCCGATGCGCCGATTATTGAACGGTTGCGCGCCATGCGAGGCTTAGATAGCGCAGCAGGCCAGCTCGAAAGCAACATCGGCTGTGCTGCGCACCGCTCGTGAGTTGGGGTCCGGCTGATCGAGAAAATGGATGGTGAAGCGATGTTTACCGGCGCTGATTTCAGGAAAGCAACTGCGACCGGCGGGTATCGACACCCGAATCAGTTGGTGGGGGGCACCGCTATCCAGGCCGCGTTGAAAGAAACCGTGGATAGCGATTTCCGGGCGCGGTGCCGCGCTTTTCCGGATCAATTGCAGGATGAGCGTGATCGCGTCCTGCATAGGTTCAAAGGGAATCATCCAGCCACGCAGATGCTCGGCTCGCACCCAGTGAGCTGATTGTAACCAATGGTAAAGGGCGGGTACGTCAAATTGGCAGGATCCGCCAGGTACATGACTACGCTTGTGCGCGGTGCTTAAGAAGTCAGTCTGTCGCACAGCCTCCTGCATCTGGTTGTCTGAGCCGTGGATACGGCTGACAACCTCCTCGATTTTGCCGAGTACGCCGTCAAGTGTAGGGCCATCGACACCAGGCGTTTGCCGGAGGCGATTTAAGGTCATTGCGTGTCGATCCAGTTCCTTGAGCAGGTCGCCTTTGAATTCGTTACGGCCTGTTAGGGCGAGAATATCGAACAAGCCTTGCAGAGCCATGCGGCTATCCCAGGCTGAGCTTCCTGCCATCGCATGGTTGACCTGTTGAAATAAGAATTCCAGGCGTAGCAAGGCGCGCACACGTTCATTGAGCGGTTGTTCGTAATAAACGGTTTGGAGCACGGAGCACCTCGCAAGCAAGGCAGTCGCCGGTAAGCTGGCTCAGAGAGCGTCAGCGTGGCCGGTGATCACGCGCGGTGGTTAAAATCCGATGAGCAAAAACGTGCAAACGGACGAGTCAGAATGTTTTGCCTGAGGCCAGCGCGAGATAGCGCTCATGTAACGCGGCCACTTGTTGGTGCAGCCAACCCAGATCAGCCGCATTTTCCAAGATATCATCTGCATAGGCCAGCCGCTCCTGGCGATGAATCTGAGCGGCAAGAATGCGTTGAGCTTGCGCTTCCGTAATGCCATCGCGGGCTAGAACGCGGCGGATTTGTTCAGCCTCAGAGACATCCACCACCAGAATGCGATCCACCACGTCGATCATGCCTGTTTCGATCAGTAAGGGGATGACGACCACACAATAAGGTGCGGTTACTTCAGCGATTCGGGTTTTCAGGAGGGCGCGGATGCGCGGATGCAGGATCGCTTCAAGCTGGCGGCGACCGGCCGGATCAGCGAAGACCCGCTCGCGCAGATAGTCGCGTCTTAATCGACCTTGTTGATCGAGACAATCCGACCCAAAGGCTTTGACAATTTCCAGCAAAGCCGGTTGATCAGGTTCGACCAATTCACGGGCGAGTTGGTCGGTATCAATCACCGGTACGCCATGTTGTGCGAAGCGGTTGCTAACTTCGGTTTTACCGCTGCCGATTCCTCCAGTCAGGCCAATGACCACCATGTTAAAAGCCCAGCCACTGCAAATAAACATGATTAATTTTATCGCCCCACAGCAGCGCGATCCAGCCAGCGGCGGCCAGAAAAGGCCCAAAGGGCATCGGGGCTTGTCGATCTCGGCCCCGTAACACGATAAGCGCCAGGCCGAAAACCGCCCCCACTAGGGATGACAAGATGACGATAGTGATCAGATGCTGCCACCCGGTCCAGGCTCCAAGGGCTGCAAGCAGCTTAAAGTCGCCATGGCCCATGCCTTCTTTGCCAGTCAGCAGGCGAAAAACCTGATAAACCGACCAGAGAGACAAATAGCCCACCATGGCACCAATGACGGCGCTGCGTAGATCGGTGAATAGTGGCCACAGAGCAACTGCAAGGCCGAGCCACAGCAAGGGCAGGATTAAATCGTCAGGCAGCAACTGGTATCTGAAATCAATGGCGCTGGCCGCCAACAAGATCCAGGTAAAAAGTAACGCCGCCGCTGTCGGCCAGCCGAACCCAAATTTCCAGGCGACCAGACCGGCCAGACAGGCGCTTAAAGCTTCCACTAGCGGATACTGGATGCCAATGGCAGCGCGACAATGTGCGCAGCGGCCCCGTTGCTGCAGATAGCTCACTAGCGGGATGTTTTCTGCAGCGGTAATCAGATGACCGCACTGCGGACATTGGGAGCGCGGCCCCCATAAGGTGAGAGCCGGTTGCTCGGCATCCGTGGCAGGTTGGTCGAGCAGTTCCCTGCACTGAGAGCGCCAATCCCGCTCCATCATCAATGGCAACCGGTAAATCACCACATTCAGGAAGCTGCCGACCATCAAGCCTAGCAAAACAATCAAAATGATAAATAAGGCTGGGGAACTCGCTAGTAATTCCGTTAAGTTCATAGCAGCAACTGCCGTCAAACCGCAGAGGCTAGCTTGAAAATCGGCAAATACATCGCGATCACCAATGTTCCCACCACACCGGCCAGAAAAGCCATCAATAATGGCTCAATCATCGTGGTCAGCGTGTCTACTTTTTGATCAACCTCTGCCTCGTACCAATCGGCAACTTTAGCCAGCATGTCCCCCAAGGAACCGGCTTCCTCGCCAATGGCCACCATCTGAATGACCATATCCGGAAACAGACTGCTTTGGCGCATGGCGAAATTAAGTTGTTGGCCGATGGAAACCGACTCGCGCATTTCCAATACTGCTTTTTCGTAAACAAAATTACCTGTCGCTCCGGCTACGCTCACCATAGCGTCTACCAAAGGCACACCGCCGCTAAACAGTGTCGATAGGGTGCGGGCAAAGCGAGCATTGGCTGAAGTGGCGACTAAGTCGCCGATCAGGGGCATTTGTAAGACGATTTTATCTAGCCATTGGGCGAAAGCCCGCGAACGCTTACGGGCCTGAATAAAGGTAATAACAGCAACAACCGGCGTACCCAGTATCAAGTACCAATATTCCTGGAATACCTGTGATACTTGAATAACAAAACGAGTCAAGGCCGGCAACTCAGCACCAAAGCCCTTGAATAGATCTTCAAAGGTAGGAATTACGAAAATCAACAGGATAGCCGTTACTACGAAGGCAAATACTAGGACGATAGCCGGATAGGTCAGTGCTTTCTTGACCTTCGCTTTGAGAGCTTCGGATTTTTCTAGATAAGTCGCGATCTTATCAAGCAAGACCTCCAAAACACCGGCTTCTTCGCCAGCATGCACCAAGCTGCAATACAAGTCGTTAAAATAGAGATGGTGCCTGCTCATGGCTTGCGAAAGCGAGGTGCCACTCTCGACATCAGATTTGATGGTGAGAATCAGTTCTTTAACTTTATTTTTTTTGTTACTGGTGCCAACCATGTCCAAGGCCTGGACGACGGCAATACCAGAAGCCAACATTGTGCAGAGTTGGCGGGTAAATAACATAATATCTTTGGGTTTAACACTATCGCCAGCGGTGAATAGAGGCTTGGGCTTTTTCCGAACCCGCAGCGGCAGGATGCCTTGCCGTCGCAACTCTGCCTTGATTAAGCTCGGGTTAGCACCCCGCAGCTCTCCCTTAACTCGAACGCCCCGTTTATCGGTTCCCTCCCATTTAAAGGTAGGTTCCTCTTCTTTCTTCTTAACTTTTGCCAGAGTCGTTTGTTTGGCCACAGCAGTTATTCCGTCGTTACTCGGTTAATCTCTTCAAGGCTGGTTAGACCCATCCGAACCTTGTTTAGACCTGATCGGCGCAAATCGTTAATCCCTTCCTCGCGTGCTTTATCAGCGATCTGTAAGGCATTGCCACCCGCCATAATGATTCGGCCGATTTCCTCGGAAACGGGCATGACCTCGTAAACCCCAACGCGGCCTTTGTAGCCATGGTTACACTGATCGCAACCCACCGCCTTGAAGATTTCCAAATCGTGTAGCTCGTTTTCGCGAAAACCTTGTTTGATCAGTTCGTCTGGAGGAATCTTGACCACTTCCTTACAGTGTTGACAAAGACGACGCGCCAAACGCTGGGCGATGATGAGAGTTACGCTGGAGGCGATGTTGTAAGAGGCCACACCCATATTCACCAAACGACTGAGGGTCTGCGGTGCGCTGTTCGTGTGTAGCGTCGAGAGAACCATATGGCCGGTTTGGGCCGCTTTGATGGCAATTTCAGCGGTCTCCAGATCACGGATTTCGCCGACCATGATGATGTCTGGATCTTGCCGAAGGAAGGAACGTAACGCATTGGCGAACGTCATCCCTACTTTAGCATTGACATTCACCTGGTTGATGCCTGCGAGGTTGATTTCCACCGGATCTTCAGCAGTGGAGATATTGACCGAGGGCGTGTTGAGGATGTTAAGACCGGTATAGAGCGATACGGTTTTACCGCTACCCGTGGGGCCGGTGACTAAGACCATTCCCTGCGGTTTGTGAATCGCCTTGAGAAATAACTCTTTTTGGTGGTCCTCATAGCCAAGTGCTTCGATACCCATCTGCGCGCTTGAGGGATCAAGCAGACGCATGACCACTTTCTCGCCCCACAGAGTCGGTAATGTATTAACGCGAAAATCGATGGCGCGTTGCTTGGTTAGATAAAGCTTGATGCGCCCATCCTGCGGTACCCGACGTTCGGCAATATCCATTTGCCCCATGATCTTAAGCCGGGCCGCCAGGCGTGGGGCCATAGAGACGGGGGGCTTATAGATCTCGTCCAACATGCCATCCTGGCGGAAACGGACCCGATAGATTTTCTCATAGGGTTCGAAGTGGATGTCGGAGGCACCACGGTTAATAGCCTGTAGGATGACTTGATTGATGAAACGGACCACGGGCGCATCATCGGCATCCGATTGAGTCAGCGTTTCAACCTTACCCGCTGCATCCCCATCGCCGCTGAAATCAAGATCGCCAATCTCGCCATCGGTCATACTGGTGACCGGCGCATCAATAGCGGTATCGAGAAGTTTGGCGATCTGCGCCTGGCTAACGATGATCGGTTCAATATCAAGGCGAGTTTGGAACTTAATGTCTTCCAAAACCCGTTGGTTAGTGGGGTCGCTCAAACCTACAAACAGGCGTCTGCCCCGCTTATACAGCGGCAGGGCAAAATGACGACGAAGCAGTTTTTCATCGACAAGCCGCACCGTCGCCAAATCGACTTCCAGAGTATCCAGATCGAACAAGGGCAAATTGAAACTGCGCGCGGCGACGCGGGCGATATCCTTATCGCGAGCTAGTTTGTTTTCGACCAGATACGCAACGAAGGGGACATTATCTTTGCGGGACTGCTCGAAGGCTTTCAATGCAGCAGCTTCGTCAAGCAGATGATTTTGGACCAGTTGCCTGGCTAGACCGATCAGCTGGATAGCAGGTTGTGAGGTGACATTGCTGGGATTGGTAGCCATAGTGTGCGCGGTGAGGCTGACAGCGGTTCGGGGATTCTATAATTCGCCTAACTTTGACACTTTAGACCATGTAGCAGGTCTTGGAAAGAGCAGCAGATGGTCCGCTCAAGGAAAATATTGTTTTACTATAGTAAAAATAGAGGTACAGACAAGCGATGCAACCTTGCGATTCGGCTTTTTTTGGCTATGGCAGATCGCTTGGGCAGCCGAAATCATATCACCCACGGATCGCCGAGATCGCTCTACATCATTTGAAGCGATTCCGCTTGGCCGCGTCGCTGGTGTTGAACGGGATTTCTGATGCGGCGTATTGCGGTAGGAGCAGGAAGCGATTAGCGTTACCGGTACAAACACGATTATCGGCCTAATTAATTGCTGGCTTCGCTTTCGCTGTAGCGTGAGCAAAGCCAAGAGGGGGGTTTCATGGAACTCGCTTGCCTGGACCTGGAAGGAGTCCTGGTTCCTGAAGTTTGGATCAATGTCGCCGAGCGCACGGGTATTGAGGACTTACGGCTGACGACGCGGGATATTCCCGATTATGATCGGTTGATGCGACACCGTTTAGCACTCCTGGATCAACACAACTTGAGATTGACAGATATCCAGAAAGTGATCGCCGAGATGGGGCCGCTGGAAGGTGCCAACGGGTTTCTAGGCTGGTTGCGCGAACACTTCCAGCTAGTGATTTTATCCGATACTTTCTATGAGTTCGCCATGCCGCTGATGCGCCAACTCGGCTGGCCCGCGCTCTTTTGCCATCGCCTTGAAGTGATCAACGACCGAATCGTTAACTATGCGCTGCGCCAGGCCGATTCCAAGCGCCAGGCGGTGCAAGCCTTCCACGGCCTCAATTTTCGGGTCATTGCAGCCGGCGATTCCTACAATGATACCGCCATGTTAGCTGAAGCCGAGGCGGGCATTTTGTTTCGACCGCCGCAAAACGTGATTGATGAGTTCCCGCAATTCCCCGTCGCCCGGACCTTTGAAGAAATGCGCGCTGAATTCTGCAAGGCCAGCATCCGTTCTTTGTAGATTGCCTGGTTTGTCGACAAGGCGCTTAGTGGGCTTGGAGATCAGCTCTATCGCGCACCGTTACGCCAGGCGCTGGACGAAAAGTTGACGATTACGGTGGCAGAATGACCCTGAGCTAAGCATAATCCGTGCGCCTGAGTTCAAATTTTCCACCTTTTTTCCACAGCGATAAATTACTCATATGCAGTCGGAGTTTGTAACTGCCCTGTTTGGCTGGGTCACCGCCCATCCCGGTTGGATGAGTGCCGTGATCTTTATCACAGCCGCAGCCGAGTCGCTGACCATTATCGGCGTCATCATTCCGGGCGCTCTGATCATGTTTAGCCTGGGGGCTTTGATCGGACTAGGGCATGTGGAGTTTTGGTCTGCCTATTGGTGGTCGGCCCTGGGGGCGGTCGTGGGGGACGCGATCAGTTTCTGGATCGGTCGAGTTTTCCATCAGGGCGTGCGCCGGGTATGGCCGTTCGCTAAACATCCGGAGATGCTGGCGCGGAGTGAGGAATTTTTCCGCAAGCATGGCGGGAAAGGGGTTTTGTTCGGGCGTTTTTTTGGGCCAGTGCGTGGCACGATCCCGACTGTAGCCGGGATGATGGATATGACCTGGCGCAATTTTATGATCGCCAATGTCGTGTCGGCCATTCTCTGGGCACCCGCTTATCTGATCCCCGGCATGGCCTTTGGGGCCTCTTTGGAGATTGCATCCCGCGTGGCGGGGCGTTTGGTTGTGCTGATCCTCATCATCGCTGTCCTGTTATGGGCGACGACCTGGCTGGTAAGACGCATGGCACGGCTCTTTCAAGCCCATGCCCCTGTTTGGGTGCGCCGTTTCTACCATTGGAGCCAGGGCCGACGCTTTATCGGGCCGATCAGTGCCTCCCTGCTGGACCCTTCCCGTGGCGAGTTGCGGGGTTTGGCGATCTTGGCGGTGTTGTTGCTGGGCAGTATGGTGCTGGCTGGGTTGAGCTTGAGTGCAGCCGGTCAGCAATTACCCAGCGGTTTGGATCAGAGCCTTTATCATTTTTTCCAGGAATTACGCACGCCCTGGGCCGATGCCTTAATGGTATTCACGGCGGGGCTGGGCGATTACTGGGTTATCTTACCGCTGAGTCTGGTCGTTCTCGGTTGGTTGGTTTGGCAGCGTCGCTTAGTGGCGGCATGGCATTGGCTGGCCGCTTTGGGATTTGGCATGGCCACCAACCTGCTCTTTAAGTGGTTGTTGCCAGGCTCTAGCGCGACCGAGGCAGCGCTCGGTGCGCCGGGCTATTCCTTCCCGTCAAGCCATGCCACCCTGAATATGCTGGTATTCGGTTTTCTGGCGGTTCTCATCGCTCGGGGCATCCCACCGGCTCGCCGGTGGTTGGTTTATCTGGCCGCCGCATTTATGGTCGTGCCGGTCGCCTTCGCTCGGTTATATCTGGGTATCCACTGGCTGACCGATACCCTGGCAGGTTTATCGCTTGGTTTGACCTGGGTGACCGTGCTGGGCCTGGCTTACAGCAGCCATGCAACAGCGGTCGCGGCTCCCTGGCGGCGATTATTGGCCTATAGCCTGATCGTCTTACTAGCGACTGATGCACTCTACCTGATCGCGCGTTATGACGCAGACTTACAGCGCTATCAGCCCCAACCGGTGACGCGGGTCATCGCCCACGAGCACTGGTGGCAGGAGGAATGGCGGCGGTTGCCTCAGCAACGGCTTGATTTTCGCGGCAATCGTCGTCAGGACTTCGTACTGCAATGGGCGGGTAGCGGTGAAAATCTGATCAAGCGTTTACAGGAAACCGGCTGGGAACCCGCGCCCCCGGCCAATTTGCGGGGCCTGTTGTTATGCCTAAGCCCGCAAGTCGAACTGCGAGAGTTGCCGGTGCTGCCGCAAATCCACGACGGTAGCGAAGACGATGTGCGCATGGTGCGCTACGTTCCCGGAACCAATACCCGCTGGGTGCTACGTTTTTGGGATGTCACGGTCCGGCTAAAGGAGGGGAATATGCCGATTTGGGTGGGTAGCGTGAGTCGGCAAAAGCTGGAGCCGCGCATGGGCTTGTTTACGCTCGCCATTGATGATCCCCAAACTCGAGCGCCGACCGATTTGTTAGCGCCCGCGTGGCGAGAATTGCGCTCACGCACCGTCAAAGGTGCTAATCCCAACGAACAGATCACCTTAATTGCCCATTAAAGCCCATTCTTTCTATCGGCCAGCCGCGCCGGAAGGGGATAGCCCATGCTGATGAGAGCCGATACGTCCTGTCTCTTGGTGGTCGATTTGCAAGAGCGCTTAATGCCAGCCGTCGCTCAAGCTGATGAGATTGTGGCCAATGCGATTTGGCTGATTCGCATCGCCCAACGGCTCAAAGTGCCGATTCTGGCATCTGAGCAATATCCTCAAGGTTTGGGGCATACCGTCGCTGCGATCCGCGAGCTGCTGTCGCCCGATGCCTTTGTGGAAAAAACCCATTTCTCCTGTGCCGCTGAGATCAATTGTATGCGCCGGATCGACTTGCTCGGTCGCCCGCAAGTGGTTTTACTGGGCGCTGAAGCGCATGTTTGTGTTCTTCAGACAGCTCTGGATTTGCGGCTGGCCGGCAAGAGCGTTTACCTGGTTGCAGATGCCGTATCCTCGCGCTCACCTGGCGATGTTGAACTTGCCCTGACGCGGATGCGCACCGAAGGCGTGCGCGTGGTGAGTCGGGAGATGGTTGCGTTTGAGTGGCTACACCGGGCGGGGACTGAGCCGTTTCGCGAGATCAGCCGTGAGTTTTTGCGTTGAGCGTCGTCAGGCTGCTCGCTTTATGAATTCTGGTTAAGGTAAACGACCCATGCGCTATGCTCCTCTTGCCGGTTCGCGCCGACATTGTGTTGCGGTCTCCATTGGTTCTATCAGGGTGGGCGCTGACGCACCGGTTGTTGTGCAATCGATGACCAATACCGATACCGCCGATGTGGCGGCTACTACCGCGCAAGTGGCTGAATTAGCTCGCGCCGGATCAGAATTGGTGCGCCTCACGGTCAACACCGAAGAAGCCGCTAGCGCAGTACCGCTGATTCGCGAGCGATTAGCAGCGCAGGGCATGGCCACGCCGCTAATCGGCGATTTTCATTTCAACGGTCATCGGCTGTTAGCGCGCTATCCCGCCTGCGCCGAGGCGCTCGATAAGTACCGAATCAATCCCGGCAACGTCGGGCGTGGCAAGAAAAAGGATGAACAATTCACCACCATCGTCGAGATAGCCTGCCGTTACGCCAAGCCGGTGCGGATTGGTGTCAACTGGGGCAGTCTTGATCAGGAATTGGCGGCCCGTCTCATGGATGAGAATGCTCGGCTGGCACAGCCCAGACCGGCTGCTGAAGTGATGCACGAAGCGATGATCCTGTCAGCCCTGGAGAGCGCGAAACGGGCTGAAGAAATTGGTCTTGGCCATGATCGCATCATCCTGTCGGTCAAGATGAGCGGCGTGCAGGATCTGATCGCGGTCTATCGTAAATTGGCGGCGCGCTGTGATTACCCGCTGCATTTAGGTCTGACGGAAGCCGGAATGGGCAGTAAGGGGATCGTGGCATCCACAGCCGCATTAGCCGTGCTGTTGCAAGAAGGAATCGGCGATACCATCCGTATTTCGTTGACGCCGGAACCCGGCGGCAGCCGGACCCAGGAAGTCATTGTCGCTCAGGAAATCTTACAATCCATGGGGCTACGGGCTTTCACACCCGCCGTGGTGGCCTGTCCAGGTTGTGGCCGCACGAGCAGTGACTACTTTCAACATCTGGCTCAGCAAATCCAGGGTTACCTACGGGAACAGATGCCGGTTTGGCGTAGCCGTTATCCGGGGGTGGAAAATTTGACCGTGGCGGTGATGGGTTGTGTGGTGAACGGGCCGGGGGAGAGCAAACAGGCCAACATCGGTATCAGCCTGCCCGGTACCGGTGAGGTGCCGGTAGCGCCGGTGTACGTTGATGGCGAAAAAACCGTGACTCTGAAAGGCGAGCGGATCGCCGCCGATTTTCAGCAACTGGTGGCTGATTACGTCGAGCGCCGTTACGGCATTGCAGGCTGAGGTGAACAACCTAGGAATTTTAGGAGGCTACTCCCGCCTCAGTGGAAACGGGAGCGCAACAAGCCAGAGAGGAGAAGGCGTTAGGGGTTGGACAGTTGGGTGATGGTGAAGTCCTGGCTACCCGTGTCCCAATCTAAAAGAACGGTATAAGGTTTGCCGTTGACCTGGAGATTCTTAGAGCCTATCCCAAAATTAAGATATTGATATAATTATATAAATAAAGGATCATAGGCTTATAATGTGAATATTTGAATGACGATGGGTAAAAAATAGA
>Ga0056914_10000084_pt1 | contig 118071 bp, 72 predicted proteins | sample TNRBio252014_DNA_FD_55168 | JGI IMG/M metagenome (GOLD analysis project Ga0056914, IMG submission 55168) | Wastewater treatment Type I Accumulibacter community from EBPR Bioreactor in Madison, WI, USA - TNR Reactor_6/25/2014_ DNA | ecosystem: Engineered > Bioreactor > EBPR > Anaerobic-Aerobic...
ATCTGATTTTTAATTACTATGCAATATAAACGAATGAAAGGCTAGTTTCGTTGAATAATAATTGATTTTTATGAAAAATAATCGCGGAAATTAGGTTAGAATATCTTTATTTTCAAACAATACGAAAGATTCGAATTTCTTTAGTTTATCTTCTTTCACTAATTTATTTTTTTTAAGCTCAACTTCTCTTAGGAGTTCAATCGCAGATTGTTCTTTGGGGTCTTGCTTGACTAATTTGCCTTGCATGGCGAGAGTTAGAATTAATTCGCGCAATTTTTTGATGCCATCGGGGGTTTCGAGAGCGATGTCGAAATGTTTTTCTAGTAAAAGTTTTGTGCTATTTTCCATTGCTTTGATTTTCTAACTTTCTGTATTCTTTTTCGGAACCTACTTGGTGTGGGTGCCGGTTGTTTTTTACAAAGTCTAACTTTTTATTAATCGATAGGATACCCCCCCATTGGATACCCTATCAGATATCTCATCGGATACCCTATTGGATACCTAATCGGATACCCCTTCTTTTTTTGCCAAATTCCCTTTGGGTTTTGCGTTTGCATCATTTGGGGGCATAATCTGCCAATAACCTTTTGTTTTTGAGCCTACGCGACGCAAGATACCTTTCTTCTTAAGAGAAACGATACTTTTATCAATAGCAGAAGTATTAATACCGATGGCTTCTGACATTTCTCGTTTAGAAATATTTGGCTTTTTCTCTATCAAAAAGAGCATTTTTTTTTGGTTTTCTACCAACCCATCTACCCACCCGTTTACCCACCCATTTGCCCACCCATCTACCCACCCGTTTACCCACCCATTTGCCCACCCATCTACCCACCCTTCTACCAACCCCCCATTTCCCTCAGAGCTCACTATAGATTTATCATTTTCTTTGAAAGGCGACAATACCTGCCAATACCCCTCCGTTTTCGAGCCAACGCGTAGCAAGATGCCTTTCTTCTTGAGAGAAACGATACTTTTATCAATGGCAGAAGAATTAATGCCGATGGCTTCAGACAATTCTCGTTTTGAAATATTGGGGTTTTCCCCTATCAAAAAGAGCATCTTTTTTTGGTTTTCTATCAACCCACCAGGTAGCCTATCTACCCACCCCTTTACCCACCCGTCTACCCACCCTTCTGCCAACTTGGTTTCTAATGCGGGGGCGACCTCTTTTTCAGGCTCGACGAGTTCAAAAGGTTTTGTATAAATCATGGTCACGCGCAAGAAGCTTTTACGAATTTCAAAGGCATCGCGCCCATAGGCTTTTATGATGCGGGGTATACCCGAACCAAGTTGCTCGACAATTTCTAGATCGCGAAAAATCCGCATCAATTCTTTATTGCGTGGCACGGAAAAACCAGAAAAGAAGTCTTCTTCTTCCACACCATAAGGCAAACCGCCCATCGAAGTGATTTCAACGCGATCAGAAAAAAATTCAATTTTGCAAGTGGCACCGAAAGAATAATCGTTGTGCACAACCGCGTTGATGATGGCCTCACGAATTGCAACCGAGTCGATCATCTCGCGTTCTTTACGCAGTGGGTACCCAATTTGAGTGTAAACAGTATTTTCAACCGTTACTCTTTCCAGAACGGACTTTAACGCCTTCACTAGACAACATCTACCAAAATCACGATTTTCAATCAGGTTTACCCTGTCTTTACCACTGTATTTAGCGACTAGAAGCGATGCACTATTTTCATCCGCTAGTAAATACGCAGCATAGTTAGGTTCGCCTTCGGGTGTTAATAATTCAAGATTTTTTAAAAAGGCTTCATTCAACTTTAGCCCGCGCGTTTCATAATAAATAAAAAGCTGTTCAAAGGTCAGATTTTTTCGGGGTGATGCTATATTGCCAATGGTATTACGGATTCGACGACTGTATAAAGAATTAATCATGTTTTGAGGCATTGGCTCTGCAGCACTACCGATACGAATAAAACAACCTTTTTCGGTCATGCCATATTTTCTTAAACTATAGGGTTTTTCAGAACCACTGGCGACGATGATTTTAATGATATTTTTTTGGTCTCTATTCTCGAGTACCACATCAAAAAGGCCCAGGGCTGATGGCTGAATATTGTTTTTTATACGATCTTTAATAGCCAACTGTAAAGCATCGGCACCGTTTACACCAAAAGTATTACCAGATTTATCGATACCAATATAGATGATACCACCATCATGATAGTTAAGAAAGGCAATAACCTCTTTTTCAAGCGAGTCTGTCACCTCTCTTTTATATTCAATTCGATTACTCTCCACTACTTACCCCCTAAAGCCTGCATCAATTCTTTTTTTAGGGTATCGCGGGTGGCTGTGAGTTGCTTGGATATTTCAAGATACTCTTCCATCAGTTCTTCGGGGTCACGGTGAACAACATTTGCGACATGCGGGTTTTTGCAATCGAAGTTATAGTTTCTTTCTTTTAAATCTTTAGCGGAAACTTTCCAGGCGAATTCGGTTTCTTTGCGTTTGCCCCACCATTTTTTTTCACGGTCAAATTCTTCAATAGTAAGAGGCTTTGAACGCGAATAGGATTTATAACCTTCTGGGTAAGGGTGTTCAAAAAACCAAATATGTTTTGTTGGCCCACCTTTATCAAAAAATAATAAGTTTGTATTTATACCGGTATAAGGGCTGAAAACACCTTTTGGCAAGCGCACGATAGTATGTAAATTAAATTCTTCGAGAAGTTCTTGTTTCAAATTAGTTTTGGTGCCTTCGCCAAATAAAAAGCCATCCGGCAAAACGACTGCAGCTCTTCCTGTATCATGTTTTAATAAATGCATGATTAAGGCCATAAAAAGATCAGCTGTTTCACGGGTTTGGTATTTTTTAGGGAAATTATTTTCGATGCCGTCTTCTTCCATACCACCAAACGGCGGGTTCGTAATAACAATATCGACTCGATCTTTAGGTGTATAATCTTTGAGGGGTCGGCTAAGGGTATTATCATGGCGTATATTGGTAGGCACATCAATACCATGTAACATCATGTTGGTCATTGCGAGCATGTGAGGTAAAGGCTTTTTTTCTACCCCATGAATACTATTTTGTAACTTAGCTTTATCTGCTGGCGTTTTGATTTGTTTTGTCAAATGTTCAATAGAGTTAACCAGAAAACCGCCTGTACCGCAAGCTGGGTCTAAAATAGTTTCGCCCAATTGAGGGTTAATAATATCGACCATAAATTGAGTAACGGCACGCGGGGTATAATATTCGCCTGCATTACCGGCTGATTGCAAATCGGCCAATATTTTTTCATAGATATCATTAAACAAATGGCGATCAGCTGAAGAATTAAAATCAACATCTTTTTGTATGGTGTTAATTACTTGTCGTAGCAAAGTACCAGACTTCATATAGTTGTAAGCATCTTCAAACACACTACCAACGACTTTGCCGTGAGGTGAAACGCCAGCCGTGGTAGCTAGTTTTTTCAAAGCAGGGAACAATTCGTTGTTCACAAAATCAATTAATTCTTCACCCGTATCACCTTCCGGGTTTGCTGCCCAATTCGTCCATTGAAACCGCGTTTGTAAGGGTGATTTATAACCTTTTATCGTTAATTTCCACTCTTGTTCTTTATCATCAAAAATCTTCAGAAAAAGTAGCCAAACAATCTGGCTGATTCTTTGGGCATCACCATCTACACCCACATCTTTGCGCATGATATCTTGAATTATTTTGATTAATGTTCCAATAGGCATTTTTTATTCCTTACTTTCTATGCATAATATAGAGCTTTTTCTAAATCTCTAATCGCTTGTTGATAATTTTCTAAACCCCCGAAATTTTTAATGATTTCCATCGGGGTTCCGAATTCCGTAAAAGGGTTAATGGTAAGTATTTCTGTTTCTTCAATATTTGCCACACCTTCGTCGGCATATTTATCTAACAACGCGCTCAAAACTTTTTTGGCTTGCTCACCATATTTAGTAAAGTAATCGCGTTTTTTTACATTTTCAGCGCGTTCTTTGCGAGTTAAAGGTGCCTTGCCCCAGGCAATATGGCAAATCAAGTCAAAGGGGTCTAGGTTTTTACCAATTTCTTCTGACAATGCTTCAAAGAAAACCCCTTCTGCTGATAACTCTTCAATAATGGCTTGTTTCTTTTCGGCTTTTTGCCACTTTTTCAAAAAATCATCTAACGAAGAAAATTCTTTTTTGAGAGTTTTTCGTGTATAGTCTTTTAAAGATTCGGTAATCAATTTACCATTAGCGTCATAATACTGAACTCTTTCAGAAGCAACCATCACTTCTACATTAGCCACGACATATTTTTTAGGACTGTCATTTTCTGTGACGACTGTGGGCTGACCAATATCAAAATCGGTGGTGTAAACACTACCATCTGGAAAATTTTCATCAAATGAAGAATCAGAGCTTGAATTGATGTGGTCATCAGCCAAATCATCAGGTGGCACAGGTGATTCTTCTGGTTTTGGGTTATAAATAACAACAGGTTCACCATCAAAATCTGGGTCAGCAAAAAGTTCGGTTGCTCTTTTGAAATCCATGATGGTGAAATAAAATTTATCATACTCTTCGTTGATACGCGTACCACGGCCGATGATTTGTTTGAATTCTGTCATGGATTGAATTCGTTGGTCAAGCACAATCAATTTACAAGTTTGGGCATCAACACCCGTCGACATTAATTTTGAAGTTGTCGCAATGACGGGGTACTTTGATTCTGGGAAAATAAAATTATCAAGCTCTATTTTACCTTCTTGATTATCGCCTGTGATACGCATAACATATTTAGGGTTTGGCCCAGCAAGATCGGCATTTTGGTTCACCAAGGCTTGACGCATCCGTTCGGCATGATCGATGTTATCGCAAAAAACAATTGTTTTATCATAACGATTCGTTTGTTTTAAAAAGTCGCTGATTTTTTTGGCAACGAGCTCTGTGCGTTTTTCTAAAACCAGTGTTTTATCAAAATCTCTTTGATTATAAATACGATCTTCAATTTCTTTACCGTGTTTATCGAGCATGCCTTTTTCAGGGCGCCAGCCAGTTAAATCTTTATCAATATCAATACGCACGACTTTATAAGGTGCCAAGAAGCCATCATCAATGCCTTGACGCAGTGAATAAGTATAAATGGGATCGCAAAAATAATTTATATTTGAAATACTTTCCGTTTCTTTTGGTGTAGCAGTAAGGCCTATTTGAGTAGCGGCTGAAAAATATTCCAAGATTTGACGCCAGTTGGAATCTTCGGCGGCGCTACCACGATGACACTCATCAATTACTATCAAATCAAAAAACTGAGGCGTAAATTGTTTATATATATTTTGATCTTCTTCTGTGCCCGTTACGGCTTGGTATAAAGAAAGATAAATTTCATAGGATTTATTGGCTTGGCGTTTGGCTATTTTACACATGGCTTTGCCAAATGGTTTAAAATCATTAGTCATGGTTTGATCAACCAAAATATTTCTATCGGCAAGAAAGAGAATGCGTTTTTTGGTTCTTGATTTCCATAGGCGCCAAATAATTTGAAAGGCGGTGAAAGTTTTGCCTGTACCAGTTGCCATGACAAGCAAAATACGATTTTGCCCTTTTGCGATGGCCTCTATCGTTTTATTAATGGCTAGCAATTGGTAATATCGGGGAGTTTTGTTGCTGCCATCACTATAATAATCTTGTGTGATCAAGACTTCTTGTTTAGTAGTAATGCCTTTATGGTTGGTCCACAAACGCCACAATTCTTCTGGTGAAGGAAAGTCATCTAAACTTATTTCGCGTTCTAGAACACCATCTTTTGCAATACTATTATGGAACAAAAAACCATCTCCATTGGAACTAAAAGTAAATGGCACTTGAATCAATTCGGCATAAGCTAAACCTTGTTGCATACCTTCAGCAATTGTATGGTCGTTTGTTTTAGCTTCAATGATAGCAATGGGAATGTTTGGTTTATAAAATAGAACATAATCTGCCCTTTTATTTTTGGCACGGGTGTGAACTTTACCACGAACGATAATACGACCATTGGTAAGCGGAAATTCTTCTCGAATTTGAGTTGCGATATCCCACCCCGCTTTTTCGATGGCTGGGGTGATGAATTTTGTGCAGATATCTCTTTCGGAAAGATCGCGTTTATTCATTATGGACAAAACTCTTTCTAATTGTTGGCGATTCGCAAAAAGCCATGGTTCCTATTTCACAAAATAATGGTTCAGCCAAAAAATACTAACTATTGGAGAGTGATTAGCATTTTATCATTAGTCAAAAATAACTCTAATATTAAGTTACCTTGAAGAAGAAAGAGGTCGCCAACATTAGCTTGTGATTGAAACGAGCAATTAATTGATCATTAACCCAGCTTTGACATTTTTTTTACCCAAAAATTAAAAAATATTCTCACGAAATTCAATTTTTTAGTCGATTTTCAATAGACTTTAATTTCTATATGCAAATTAATAACAGAAAAGTTTCGAAATGAGATCAAGGGTTTTTATTTGGTCTGTTCATAAATAACAAATCAAGGCTTCACTAAGGTGCTAAACAAAACTTCGTCTTGTCATAAGGTCGCACGCTAGAAAAGAGGCTAGGCAAATTTATTGTAACTTTAAGTGTCATTATTATCGATGTGGCTAAGTTATCAGATTACGATAAACCTATCTAAAATCTTTTAAATGACGCTAAGTAATCTAACAATTGTATTTCGAGCCAGGCTGGGTGTTTACTTGAATTTAGAATATTATTGCACACGCTAAGCGTAAATGATTCTCAAATTAGCATGACCGTTCATTAGCACTGAATAATCTTGAGGGTTTACTAAATACGAATTCAGACTCTATTATTAAAATAAAAACGCCACTATTTTAAACCCAACTCTTGTCAAAAAGTGACTGCAAAGTTGGGCTTGAAGGTATTACTCTGGTTTTTTAGGTTTAAATTTAAGTTTGTAACAATTGAGTTGATAGCTTAAAATTACGATATCAAGCTTCTCGTCATATTGCATATAGCCATTTTCCATTTTTAAATCACCTGCCAAAATAGGCGTCCATGTATTTTTCTCAGGGTCAAAATATACAGTATCATTGCCAGTTGGCCCTGACACAATATAGACATCATGTTTTGAATTATAGCAGATTCCCTTTGAAGCAAATCTCGGGTCCCTTTCAATATTTTTCGCTTTCATTTCCTCTAATTCTTCTTTTGTGGGTATTTTCAAATCATAGCACTTAGGTAGTTCAGCGAAAAGACCTGTTTCAGGGTTGAAAGTGCAAACACTTACGCCCAGTCTAAAAATCCATAAATTTCTTTTACTATCCCAAGCCGAACGGGCATTGTATAAACTCATCGGGGATTTATTTTTCAATTCAGCTTTTGACCATTTTTTTTGTTCTAAATCAAAATGGGAGTAGGATTTCGCCTCCGAAGAAAGAAACAACAACTTATTTTGTGAAGGCCAAAATATCATATGATTCTCATAAGGGCCAACATTATTATAAACTTTTTTCACACTATCTTCAGTAACCATCCATTTCTTATCATTAAAAGAATAACACCAAGTCCGGTCGTAGTCCTTGCTCAATTCCGAAATCGCTTCCTCGGAAGCATTACCAGATTTAATTTTCCAATTTGCACCAAGAATCATCCACATATGATCTTTTTTTGAATCATAACAAATAGCCCCATAAGTATGCCTTGGCGAAGGAGCAATATTTTCTTTATATCCTTCCAATAATTGTCCGCCACCATAAGAGCCACCACCCCAAGGTGTAACATCAATAATTTTTACAGTATCCGTTGCCAAATCCCATTCGACAGATGTATTCGTGTAATAACCTGGCTTTAACCCATGCTCTTCAGAATTAATTCCTGTTCGTATAATAACTGAACTTGTCTTTGCACGATGCACATTATCGCTGTATCCATCCGTTGTATCCCACCTTCCTTTCGGATACTTGCTTTTTAATTCGGTATCAAAGTCTAATTTAATTTTTTGCCAAGTATTAGTTTGATCGTCTTGCGAAAAGACACCCGATGTTAGGCAGAAAAAAAATAGAAGTATTGCGTAAGTTTTTAACTTCATCATTATTACTCCAAGATGGTTTGGTTTGTGCGAAACTCGAAAATTACTTCATTAGGTTGTAAAATTCGAATCATACAAAATTTAACAATAAACTTATTAATTAGCAATTCATTTTTAAGAAAACATTCAATTTGATTGATCTTAATGGAAACCATTCTAGAAAATCGACTAATCGCCAAGTAAACTTTCTAGATTCAATATCAAAAACCCAATGCACCCCAAACAATAAACTAAACATATCTTAAGTGCATCAATAGCAACGCAAGAAACACAATCTAGCAGTAATTTTGCATTGAAAGATCACTACCTTTAGATAAAATGCCAGAATTTTAATTAAGGATATACATATGGTTCGAAAAAGTCTAACCGAGATTACTTTAAAAGATAAATTATCCAGATTAAACTTTACTACAGCCTGCAAATTATTAGGAGAAAACGGCAAACAGCTCTTAATAGATGGCGGTGCTTTAGAAATCGAAAACCTAGAATCAAATATCAAACTAAATGATAATATTTTTAATTTTCAGATATTAGGTGCAACAGCTACTATTCAATTAAATAATGCTAGAAACCATCAACTACTCGTCGCTTGCTCTTCTTGTCAAAAACCATGTATTCATATTGGGGCAGCACTCTCTTTTGTTTTAGAAGAAAAAACATATTTGGGTTTAGCCAAAGAACCAAAAGCAAGAATACCTGTTGAAAGTCTTTCGGAAAATGAATTAATTCAATTTGAATTGAATGAACGACAAGAGCGCGCAAAAAAAGAAAAAATGAAAATTGTATCTAATAACCTTTTGGAACTGTGGTCAGATTACACTGTTACTAATTCAGAATCTGGTAAAAGTTATCGAGTCGCATTAAGGGGTTGGAATATTGGCGAATCATTTTGCACTTGCCCAGATTTTAAGAAAAACACTTTAGGCACATGCAAACACATCATTAATGTTACCCAAAAAGTAAAAAGGAAATTTTCGGCAGCCGAACAAAATAAGCCCTATATTCGAAATCATTTTTCTGTTTATTTACATTATGGTAAATCGGTTTCTCTAAAAATCGGCGTACCAAAAAAAATACCAAGCAAAGCAAAATCAATTCTCGATAAATATAACTGTCAAACTTTTGACAATAATATACACGAACTCTTAATGCTTATAAAAGAATTAGAAAAGAATGATATCACCATCAATATTTACCCAGATGCGGAAGAATATATTGATTTTCAATTAAGCCGCCAAAAACTTCAAAAATTATCTGCAGAAATTCGCGCAAATACCCATAAACACCCGTTAAGAAATACTCTTTTAAAAGTCGAATTACTACCACACCAAATGGATGGTATCGGCTTTGCGTTAGGAGCATCGCGTTCCATTCTTGCAGATGATATGGGTCTTGGAAAAACAATTCAAGGTATTGGGTATTCAGAAATACTCGCTAAATATGCTGGCATAAAAAAAGTGCTGATTATTTGCCCAACTTCTCTTAAGAGCCAATGGAAATCTGAGATTGTTAAATTTTCCGACAGATCTGCACTATTAATTCAAGGGGCATACCAAGAACGAACGGCACAATATCAGAACGATACCTTTTTTACTATTTGTAATTACGAGCAAGTGCTAAAAGATTTAATGTTTATGAAAAATCTAAAATGGGATCTCATAATCATAGATGAAGCTCAAAGAATCAAGAATTGGGAGGCTAAAACATCAAAATATATCAAAGAATTACAATCAAAATTTGCCTTAGCGCTAACGGGAACCCCAATCGAAAATAGACTAGACGATTTATTTTCAATAGTTGAATTTATCGACCAAAGACATTTGGGCCCATCTTTTCGATTTTATAATTCTCACAAAATAGCAGATGATAAGGGTAAAGTTTTAGGGTATAAAAATCTTGATCAGCTTCGCGAAAGACTAAAACCAATTCTATTAAGAAGAACAAGAAATTTGGTATTGAAAGATTTACCTTCGCGACGCGATCAAATTATTCTAATACCCCCAACGGAAAATCAAAAAGAATTTGATATTGCACAAAAACAAATAATTAGCTCAATTCTTGCAAAACCATTTATAACCGAAATGGATATGTTACGATTGCAAAAATCGCTTTTGCTTTCACGCATGAATGCCGACAGCCAATATTTGGTATTGAAAAAAGGCAATACACATTCCACTAAATTAGATAAATTAGAAGAACTTTTAGATCAAATCAAATTGGAGCCAGAGAGAAAATGTGTATTGTTTTCTGAATGGACAACCATGCTAGATATTATTGAGCCATTATTTAAAAAAAGGAAGATTCAGTTTGTCCGATTAGATGGCCAGGTGCCACAAAAGAAGAGACAAAAACTTGTCGAAAGCTTTAAACAAGACCCAAAAATTACTTTTTTTATTACCACGAATGCCGGTTCAACAGGTTTAAACCTGCAAAATGCAAACACTGTTATCAATATCGATTTACCTTGGAACCCTGCAGTATTAGAACAAAGAATCGCAAGAACACACCGCATGGGCCAAAAAAGCAAAGTGCATGTGTATATTTTAGTAACAGCAGAAACCATTGAACAAAAAATGCTGACGACTTTAGCTTCTAAAAAGAATTTAGCTTTGGCTTCTTTAGATTATAGCTCAAAAATTAACGAAGTTGATATTGTTTCAGGCATTGACGAACTTAGAAGCAAACTAGAGGAGCTATTAGGTGCAGAACCAGAATTAGCTGAAGATAAAATCTCAAAAGAAAAAATTGAAATGGACTTAAAAGAAAAAAGAGAAAAAATTGGGATCGCCAGTGGAAATTTGTTTTCATCAATGTTTGATCTTTTGGGTAATCTAATGCCAAACACACAAAATACAGATACCGAAAAAGCAAAAATAGAAATGCAAAATAGACTAAAACAATGTTTAGAAGTCGATGAGTCAGGCCGCCCTACTTTAAGAATTATATTGCCAAACGAAAAATTATTGGGTGATATGGCACAGGTGCTTGCTTCTCTAGGTAGCACATCTTAATGCAATTAATATCAAGTATAAAATCGGGGCGGGTTATAAATCGCGTAGACCTCTGCCTCGCCACTTCGCTTACTATCAAAAAACCCACATTAAGAGCATAAATTCGACTTCACTTAAAAATAGTCTAAACTCTTATCAATTGCAAACGAACAAATTTAACATATATGTAATAGGAGTTTGTATACTTAAATCCCTTTAACACTACCTTCTCATCGCATTTTTAACAAAATAATTTGATTTACTATCGAAATACCAGAAGTTATCAAAAAATATCGATTCAATTGCAAATTAACAAATTGCCTTATAATGCAAGTGTACTATAGAATAAAATCATAGCGGAGTTCCTTTAATGAGTATTTATCCTTTTATCATGGCAGGCGGTTCTGGCACTCGCTTTTGGCCGCGAAGCCGAGCTAGTAAGCCAAAACAAATACTAAAAATCACATCTGATAAATTTACTATGATTCAAATGGCGTATGGGTTGCTCGAGGGGTATGTTCCAGACAAAAATATTCATGTAATAACGAATACCCTATATGCAAAAGAAATTACCAAACAATTAAAATCAATACCTAAAAAAAATATATTGCGCGAGCCATGCGGTCGTGACACAGCCCCATGTATTGGTCTTGCAGCATCCTATTTGTATCAAATTGACCCAGAAGCTACAATGTTAATCATGCCAAGTGATCATTTAATACGGCCTTCAGAAAAATTCCATCAAGCCGTTCAATCTGCTATAGATATTGTTGAAAAGCAAGATACTTTAGTCACATTTGGCATAAGACCCAAATACCCTGCTACAGCATATGGGTATATTGAAAAAGGCAAACAAGAAGTTATATCTGCTGGGTTACCCGTTTATCCAGTAAAACAGTTCAAAGAAAAACCAGATGAAAAAACCGCTAAATCATTTATTGAATCTAAAAAGTTTTTTTGGAACGCTGGCATATTTGTCTGGAAAGCAAAATATATCTTATCATTATTTGAAGAATTAATGCCTGATTTATATAAGGGTCTTGAAAAAATGAGCGCGGAAAATTTTAAAAATATTGAGGAGGTTTACCCAAAACTTCAAAAAATAAGCATTGATTTTGCGCTTCTTGAAAAAACTAAAAACATCAAGGTAGTTGGGGTTGACTATGAATGGGATGATATTGGAAGCTGGGAAAGCTTAAATAATCACATTGCGGTAGATAAAAATAAGAATTTAAATAAAGGTGAAATTGTCTCTCTCGATACCAAAAATTGCCTAATGATTAATGATGATACCGAAACTCTAATTGCAACTATTGGCGTTGAAAACTTATTAATTGTAAAATCAGGCAATTCTATTTTGATTGCTGATCGCAAAAAAGGACAAGACCTAAAAAAATTAATCGCCGAACTTAAAAACAAAGGAATGGACATATATCTATAACTAAAATAAAATAAAATAAATAAGCAATAATACCTATCGGCAAATATCAACCGACGGCTAAAACCAATACCATCTTAAAAACTCTAGTTTTAAGATTCAATCTTTGGTCGGTTGGTTATTCTTAGATTGTTAAGTTTTGTGGAAACTCTAGCTCTTTGCAAAAAATCCTTTGCATTTAATCGCAATAATGCAATCGATAATGCATCAACAACAAAAAGGATTGGCATAGCCAAATTTGAAACAATACTAACATGCACTGATGAATTTAATGGAGCAGGGCAAGTTTGCAAAAGAGAATCGGCATTTTCACTAAAAAATGGACTCGCATTGGAAGTAACTATAATAATTTGAACCCCCACTTCTTTGCATACCGAAACGGCGTACTCAACATCTTTCTGATTTCCAACTTGCGAAAGAATAATGACCACATCCGTTTTCTTTAGACTAACAGTATATGTAACAAATAAATTAGGGTCATTAATCCAATTGATATGTTTACCCGTTCTAACAAAATTTTGCATCATTAAATGCCCCACATTGCCAGATGTACCAACCCCTAACAACACGATTCGATTTGCTTTCGATAACATGGATACAGCATTCTCAAAAGCTTCCACAGAAAGACTATCAAATGTTTCTTTTAACGATAACTCATAATGTTCTTTTAAATATTCTAAAATTTGACCATTATTTTTAAGTGCAAGTAAATCTTCATCAAAAATTTCTATATCCTTGGTTTTCCCTGGCTTAACCGACTGCGCACCCAAACTTAGAGCAATATTTGTTTTAAGTTCAGTAAAACTATTTAATTGCATCTTGCGACAAAAAGCAAAAACCACTGGTTCCGTCGTATTGCACTTCTCGCAAATTCCTTTTAAATTAATCGACTTTGCCTCTTCTGGGTTTTCTAATATATACTTAGCTAATGCCGCTTGTTTTTTTGGTAATTGCCCAATATTTCTTTTTAGATCTAATATAAAATCACGCATAATTTATGCCTTTTTTTGATAAAACCTATGATAAAAACGCAAATGATATATATATTTAATATAAATTCAATGTATTTTTAATATATTTCTGCATTTATACAAAAACCTGCATATTTTTATTTCTTTTCTAGGAAATACCATTCACAAGGGAAAAATTAAATCTAAAAAAATCTAACCAAGCGAAGCTACTTTCATTGTAATGGAATACTTACTGGGTGTTTCCTTACAATTAAAACTATAACTTGGCTTATCTTCCGGTGCTGAAAACGATCTTGCTTGTAATCCCTCTTGCCAATTATGAGTAATCTGCAACTTACCTTTATGCTCAGGTTCTAAAATATGTCCAAAACAGTGAAAACCAGAAATATTTGTATCGCTTGTAATTCTAAAATAAATGAAACTAAGAGGCGACTTAAATAGAGTATAAGACTCAAGGCTACAATCCCAGTATAATTTAGTTTGTGAAATCTCGCGAGAACAGACATTTTGCCATTGAACACCATCTTCACTCAATTCAATTTTAGCAAAACCTTTTTCACCACCCCATCTAGTTTCTTTAATACTAGCATGAATATAACACCAAGCTAATTTTTTATCAATTGGCAAATCAAATTTAAAGGTAGCTTGAACGGGCCTTTTGGGATCTTGTTTAAAAATAGCTAGCCAACCTGGCCTTTCTACTTGAACAACACCATTAACACAATTTAAAATTTTATCACTTAGCCCTTTATTTTCTCTAAAATCAACCGGCATATGAAAAGGGATAGTTTTTTGTCCAAAACGATCATTCCCCAATACAGAAAACTGATTATCTCCTTTTTCTAATCTAGGAATGGCCATTGGCGCCGTTTGAATATAGCCTTCAAATTTAAATTTTTCTACTAAGCTATTAGGCATCTGAATAATTTTAATTAAAGCATGATAGCGACCATCAAAAATTTCAGTCACATCCAATTTTTCATCAAAATCGCCCGTAAACTCCCTAATAGGTATCCATTCATTTTCGGGGTTCGAAATTTGCAAGGTTACAACCCCTTTACCTTTTAAAGAAATGAACACACCATCTGTTGTCGTGATAATATTATTTTCAAGTTTTGGTTTACCACAAAAAACATAAGGAGATAGCATTCTGAAAATGGAGTACCCCACCCCAATTAACCCTTGTTTACTTGCAGAAATATTATTAGTTTCCCAAACACCCACTTGATAATCTTGAAACTGATTTGACAGATTTGGCTCATAAATCCAAATTCCATTGCCATAGGTACGAAAAGGAGCATATCTTTCTGACGGATGCCCCTTCCACTCATTCTGCAATGAACTTCGATTGATCATGGGAATAAAACGATTTGGTAAATGATAACGCCCTAACGCCTCTGTAGACCTCATCATTGATTCGCCGGGGCGCAAATGAAAGTCCATCGTGTGGCTTTGAATCGAATAATCTGGCCAAACAGTGTCAATATCTTCACCTTTGGTGTTTTGACCAAGCTCATGAAACATTTCTGCGTACCCTTTTAAAGTACGGTCAGGTAAATTGCATGGGTTCGATTTATTTGAATTCTCTACAATCAATTCAAACGAATTGCGGCATAATTCATAAGCCGATGCTATTTTATTGTTTTTATTTTTGAACCATGTCCACATATCTACATCTAAAAAATGCCAAGCCCCATCATAATACACTTCACTTATCGAATGACCTGGTGCACCAAATTGTCTAGCTTTATAACCAGCAGTCGTATAAATACGATATAAGACTGTTGCCATTTGACCACAAATCATAAAACCATACACATTCAATAATTTAACGGGGTCAATAACACGGCCTTTCATCGTTGGCTCCCCTTTACTTTCTTCTATATCCCACCAATGATAAGTGCCATCAATTTTACTTGTTAAATAATCATAAATGGCCAATATTAACTCTTCATCCTTCTTACCATTAAACTCTTTGAATTTTAAAAAAGATTCCACATCCGTAAAATCAGCTCTATTGGTACCAACAACTCGTGGCGAAAAGGTAGTATTCATTTTCGATTTCCTGAAAATTTCGTTTATTTGTACAATATGTTCAAACATAGGGCATAAAACACCATGAACCCTATTTGTTGTACATGCATTTGACATAAATTTAATACAAAACCGTAAAAAAGACAATTTTTTCTAACAAAAAAGCCTAATGACTAGGTGTATCATTCCTGATATTACAGCAATGCCCTAATCAAGGGTGCAATTCATAGAATTTGTAGGCTTACTAGTTAGAATCTAAATTTTCTATATTCAGCTTTAAACTAAATAACGATCAACTAATTTATTATGTATAAGGAGTCGAAATGGAAGCAACGGGAGTATGGTTTGGAAACAACAATTGGCCGTCTGGGGCTTCACCTGGAGCATTTGCGAGAGATGTTTTTCGTCTAGAAAATTGTAAGACGGATAAAGAAAAAGCCTTGGCTTTCAACAAATGGATGTTGCGCTGTTTTAACCGTGGGCCAAATTTAAAATTACCAGGCATGGGCGGGTATTTACATTGCCCAGACCCTACCATCTTATTTACCTCGTGGGGGCATAATGAATGTACTGGCTGGGGATGGGTGGCAACAGAAGCTTTGCAAGCGGCTGGATTAAAAGCCAGAAGAGCTGTAGCATTCAAACATGGTCATACATTTTATGAAGTGTGGTACAAAGGAGATAATGGCAAAGAAGGTTGGCATGCTTTTGACCCGTTTATTGGATGGTTTTTTACAAATGATGAAGGCGAAGTGGCTTCTTGCGAAGAATTATTTGCTAACCCAGATTTAGTTTTACACCCTCGCAAAGGCTCTGCACAACCACTAGGTAATCACCCAGAACGGTCAGGAATCCTTCATCGTTACCAAGTAAATGATTTAATTGATGTTATTCAAGATGTGCAAAATGAAGATATCAGTTTTAACCCCAGAATTGGCCAAACTTATTCTGTATTATGGAAGCCCGAACACTCCACACTATCTCTACCCTGCGACGATGGCCATCCAGATGGTGCTCACTGTGATATTTCATTGTATAATGAAGAAGGGAAAGTGCGCCATCCAGAGCATTTTCACTACTGGAAAAACTATGTTTGGCCAACACCCAATTCACCAAAACAAACCAATGGAGGGCAACCCGTCCGCTGGAATGGCTCTGGATGTTTGCGCTGGCAACCATTATTATTTGGAGACAAAGTAGTTCATAAAGCTCATAACGCTATTTTTGAAAATGGCACTGTACGACCAAAGGCTAATAAAGCTCATTGTGAAGTTTGGTGGAAAATTCAAGTTCCCTATTTAGCATCGTATTTACGCCTCGGAACGGGAATTGATATTGGTGGTGGCGACATGCTCGGCATTTCGATTTCGCCAGACAATGGTCGTTCATTATATAATCTACATTGGGGTAGCAACCACCCTTCAAAAGTTATAGATTTAAACCCTAGATCAGCCCCAAGCATTAATGGTTTGAGAGAATTTTTGATTCGAATTGACATGTCTTCTCAGTCTGCCAGTTCAAATCTAAGAGTTCGAGGGTTCCAGATTAATGTCGGCTACCAAGTTAACATGAATATTTTACCAAGATTAGTACCAGGGCAGAATGAATTACAATTAAAAGCAAAATCTGTCGGAACGGGAGTCAAACTTCAAGCTGAGTGGGCATACACACACCCTGATGGCGAAATGGTCGATACTGTTTCTTTAGATAAAGCTGGTGAAAGCAAATTAGCAAAAAATTTAGATATAAATTTGCCATCCGATATTACTATGCGTGGTGTAATTTTAAAATGTTTGCCTAAATAATTGATAAGGAGCAAAGATGGAAGCAACTGGAGTTTGGTTTGAAAATAGCTTATGGCCTTCAGGCGCATCACCTGGAGCGTTTGCAAGAGATGTTTTTCGTTTAGAAAATTGCAAGACCGACAAGGAAAAAGCTCTTGTTTTTAACAAATGGATATTGCGTTGTTTTAACAGAGGACCAAACTTAAAGCTGCCAGGCATGGGAGGTTATTTAAGGTGTACTGACCCCACCATACTCTTTACTTCTTGGGGGCATAATGAATGTACGGGCTGGGGATGGGTGGCAACAGAAGCATTAATGGCGGCTGGTTTAAAAGCTAGAAGAGCTGTAGCATTTAACCTGGGGCATACTTTTTATGAAGTATGGTACAAAGGAGATAATGGCAAAGAAGGCTGGCATGCTTTCGACCCTTTTATTGGCTGGCATTTTACCAATGACGAGGGAGAAGTAGCTTCCTGTGAAGAATTAGCTGGCAACCCAGATTTAGTTTTGCATCCAAGACCAGGGTCGGCCGAACCGCTTGGGTTTCACCCCGAACTAGCTGGTATTCTACATCGTTACCAAGTTCATGACTTAATAGATGTTAAACAGGAAATGCAAAATAAAGATATATGCTTTAACCCCAAAATCGGTCAATCCTACTCTTTATTATGGCGACCCGAAAACCCTGAATTGTCTTTACCTTGCGAAGGAAATCGAGTAGATGGGGCACACTGCACCATTACGCTTTACAATGAAGAAGGTAAAGTCAGACATCCGGAGCATTACCCATATTGGAAAAATTATGTGTGGCCTACCCCAAAATCACCGAGCCATGCAAATGGTGGTCAACCAGCGAGATGGCATGGCTGTGGTGCCTTGCGATGGCAACCATTGCTGTATGGAGATAAAGTAATTCATAAAGCAAACAATGCAATCTTTGAAAACGGTACGGTCAAACCAAGTGCAAATAAAACGCATTGTGAAGTATTTTGGAAAATTCAAGTTCCGTACCTTGCATCCTATTTAAGAATAGGCACAGCCCTTGATATTGGGGGTGGAGATATTTTTGGAATTTCAATTTCTCCCGATAACGGAGAGTCTTTTCATACTTTACATTGGGGTGGAAATCACCCTCCTAAAGTTTTAGAATTAAACCCAAGAACGGCACCTAGCATAAATGGATTGCGTGAATTTATCATTCGCATGGATATGTCATCTCAATCCAAAAATTCTACCTTGCGATTAAGAGGTTTTCAAATCAATGTTGGCTATCAAGTGAACATGAATATTTTACCTAGATTATTGCCAGGTAAAAACGAGCTGTGTATAAAAGCAAAATCCATTTCGCCAAGCGTAAAACTAGAAGCCGAGTGGGCGTATACACACCCAGATGGCGAAATGGTTGATAAGGTCACACTCGACAAAGCAGGTGAAAACAAAACGATTAAAAATCTAAATATAAAATCACCAGCAGACATTATTATGCGCGGGGTAACACTTTATTGTAGACCAAAAGACTAAAGATATTTTGCTTTGGGTGCATTCGCTTTATGATGTAGATTTGTGAATCTTTAATAGGCGACTTCACTACCAGACAACGGTGGTGCGACACTTCGCCGATCTGGCTACGCAAAAGACTGCGTAACCAGCCCCTCCGCGGGCTGGTAGTGAAGACTAAGAACAAAAAAGAACGGCCATCAGTATTTAGATTGGTTGCATTCGTCTAATGATGAAGTTTTGTGAAGCTTTTATAAAGGTGTGTTTGCCACATCGTGTTACCAAAGACACATCATAATGCGAACACACCCCTTTTCAGCGATTCATTAATTGGGTAGAAAAATCAAAATTGAAGATGCGCCAGATTGTGGCGGTGCCACGATTGGACGATTTAGCTAATCAAAAAAATTCGCTTAGAAATTACACAATAAGAATTATTTATAAATATAAACAGGGATTAAGCTTCGGGATGCCGGTGCTTCTGGGTATTTACGACGATATAATAGTCGATCTATTGTTTGATCGGCTAATTCGGTTGACTTCCAAGCGACAACTGGCGGAATAAATTTTGGGTTAAATGTGTTTTTATAAGCAGTATCAAACAACTCATCAATCGACCAACCAATAAAGCCATAATCTGAACCTATTTTAAGTTTGTTTTCATAAAAAACTTGTGATGTTAAATAAGCAAAACTTGACCATAAAGAAAAAACAAAAGTAGGTGTGTTTCTTTCCAGTAAAGCATTTTTTAATGTTTCTTTCAGTAGATTGACATCCTCGTGAGTTTTGTTCTCTAATTGTAATATGTTTTTTTCTTGCAATAACAAACCGTGTTTGATAAGCCCCGCACAAACACCACCAAATCTTTCTCTACTGTGGTGACTTAACCCTGCAGGGCCAAGCCAAATAAAATTCTTAAACCCTTTTTTACATGCATAATCAGCTGCTAGCAGCCCCCCTTTAAAGTTGTCTTGGTGAATGGTATCAATTTCAAAATCTTCTATGGCAGAATCCATTAGAACGACGGGCAAATGCATTTCTCGAAAAGCCGTAAACAGATGATCGTGTTGTTTTTTTTCAAAGGTAATTGTATTTAAAATTACTCCACCAATTCGACATATTTGCAATCGATCTATAAAAGCCTGCAAATTATTAGTTGCACATTCGAGACTTAAAATAGAAATACCGCGTCGACCAGCTGCAATATCTAAGGATTCTTTAAATTGTTTAAAATGCAAATCTTCATTGATTGTCACACTTGTTTTTACTTGAGCATAGGCAATCACAAGACCATCTAAAAATAAATCAGAAATGTTCGCGACACGAAACCCTTTACGGCTCTCCGACACTATAAAACCTTCTTTTGCAAGTTTTTTTAAAGCTTTGTGAGCTGTGCCAGAAGCGACATCATAGGTCAAACTTAATTCACGAATGGCAGGTAAATACTGCCCTGGCCTCAATCTTTTGGCTAATATTTCTTCTTTTAAGGATAAATAAATATTTTGTGACGAACGACCCATATTATTGCATTGGCGGTGGAGGCTGTTTCATAAATTCAGCTTTTAATTCAACTAATTTTTTATGCCATTTTTCAAACTCGATAAAATTAGAATCATCAATAAATTTATTTTCAACTAGAGCTCTTTTCCTTAATGATAATTTGCGCACATCGACCTCAGGTATTTGGTTTAATACAACGCAAACTTGGCCTTTCTTTATATACTCCAAAATAAACTCATGCAAGCTTTCATTATGTGTAAGTTCCTCGTCAAATTGACGAAAATAAACATAGCCACCTGATTTTAAAAAGTTTTTTAGTTCAACAATCGAATCTCTTGGTGTTAAACCTTCTTGAAATACAATGCATTTTAATTTTGTTGAATTTACCTTTGAAAAGTATTCTGCAACTCTGGGGTCAGGCACATTTGACAATTCAGAAGGAAGCCCATTAACATTATCAATTAATAAAGGGTTTGGCGGAGGCGCTAATTGTTCACCGTTAGGTTCCATTTCATGATGCGGCATTGATGGGGGTAAATTCACGACAGAATCGCTTACTTTGATTCCCATTTTTTCCAGACGCGTTGTTAAAGTGTCGCTAAAACCATATAAAGCAATTTCATCTATTTTTTTCTTTTTAAGCCATTCCCCTAAAATATCACATTTCACAACTTCCAAATCGAATGTTATATGCTTTGGAAACAGTAATTTATAAAAATTATTAAAAACATAATATGCACACACGCAGCAAATTAGCATCAATATAATATTTTTTCTAGTCAAGAAACGCACCCACAAAAAATAAAAGTTAATTTAGGTAAAAAAATGGCAATTATAGCTATTAAAATTGCTTTGCACTATAGACATTCACCTTAAAGGCATACTATAAGCTTTTTTAGTATTACTCAACAAATAAAAAAGATGATACAACAATACTATCACTATATTAGTTTTCTATCTGAAAACCATACTGCCTTATTATATTACTATAAAGGAATTGCAATATTTATCCATACCAATTTTCAGGTTAACTCTGCATATGTAAACTAAAAATTAGATTACTTCGTTTAGAATAAAAAATAGATATGCAGATGACAATACTACAAATATAATTGCATTGCTAGCCACTTGAGTTTATGATAGCTTTTTATGAATAAAATCATCGTTTTTATATTAACTCTATATTTTTTTGTGTTTCAGCCATTATTGACTGAAGAAAAAAAACTTAGCAAAGAAGAAATAATTGAAATAGTAAAAAAATTAGGCGATGAAAATTATTCTGTTAGAGAAAATGCAACCAAAGAACTAACTAAAGTATCTTTAAAATTTACAAAACTATTAACGGAAGAAATGCAAAAAACCAATGATCTTGAAATAAAGGAGCGTTTACAGTATATTTTAGAACAATCGGAAGAAAAGCTTACCAATCTATTCTCAGAATCTATTATGCGTGGCAAGCAATTTCTGAGTAACAATCAATATGAAGAGGCGCTGAAAGAAGTTGAAAATGTTTTAGAAATACGACCTGATTATAAATTAGGTATTCTTCTCAAATTTAGAATTTACGAAGCAAAAGGAGATATNAACAATAGCATTTTAACATTAACACCCTATTTAGAAGCATTGGATAAAANCTCTAATGAATTCGACGATTTAGGCACACTCTTTGGCAATATGNTATTATACAATTGCAAATATGCAGAAGCAGTAAAGCACTTGGAAATCATGGAAGCTTATACAAGATTTCCCGATAGAATTTCACCTTATTTAGATGCTGCCTATGAATTAAATAATCAACATTCAAAATCAGAAGAAAGACTACAGAAAGAATTAAGCGAAAAACCAAACGACCCATATAGCAAATCATTACTTGCTTGGTTTTACATTAGAACGGGCAAATTGACCAAATCTTTACCTTTACTTAAAGATATGGAATCGTTTCCTATTGAAGGTAAAATCCAAGAAGTTTTGAATTATTTATTTTTAGACGAAAATCAAACTGCCTTAGAAAAACTTCAAGTTATCAATGACCCTTTATTAAAAAAGCACAGTGAAGTTCAAAGTTTATCCTTATCTGAATTGACGCCAGTCGATATTTTACGCTTATGCTACCAATACTATTTTCAAAAAACTTTAAAAGTCGAAACCAATATAGATTTTAAAAAATTATATAATGCGTATTCACAGGAAGAAAAAATAGTATGGCCAGTTCCATTATTAGGTCTATATAGCGGCGAAATATCGAAAGAAAAAATGGAAGAACTGTTGCAAACACCAAACCAGTGGGAATTTCGAAAAAATATTTGCGAGGCATGGTTTTATTTGGGGTTATTAAAAATCACTGAAAACAACACCAAAGATGCGAAAAAATATTTTCAACTAAGTAAAGATCAAAAAGTATACGATTATGTGGAAACCACAGCTTCTTGCTTTTTTCTACAAACTTTAAAATGATGACACAACATTACAAAGAAAGCAAAAAGTGAATTATCTTAAAATAATAACCATTATTCTTTTAAATATTTTTCTATTCTCACATACTTTTTCTAAAGATAGTGTAAAGGAAAAAGAAAATGAAATACGCGAACAAATTAAAAAATTAGGTGATTCAAACTACAAAGTTAGAGACAAGGCTATTAAAGAGCTAAACAACCTCCCCTATACACACCGAAAAATATTAGTGCAAGAGTTTAAAACAACATCAAATTTGGAAATACGAGACCGTTTAAAGAGCATTTTGGACTTATCAAATGATGGCCTAATCGAATATTTTAGCGAATTTTACCTGAAAAGCCAAAAATTGAACCTCGACAAAAAATACAATGAAGCGTTGATTGAAATTAACAAAATTATTGCAATTGACGATGAATATTTAATGGCATTAATCTTAAAATCGCAAATTTTATTAAATAAAGGTGATTACAAAGAATGTATAGAAGTTCTCAAGAAACTATTACTTTTACAATCAAACGAATCAAAAGAAGTAGAAAAAATCAATTTAAACCTATCGCAAATATATATTGAATTAGGCGAATTTAAAAATGCAATAGACCTGATTGAATCTTTATTAGCGGTTAACCAAAATTCAAATGAGCTAAAAGAACTATTATTGCAAGCTTATGAACAAGACAAACAATTTGAAAAAACAGAACTGCTTATAATTAAAGAAATATCGGAACGACCTGAACTGCCTCAGCTTGAGAATTCCTTGGCATGGTTTTATATAAGAAACGGAAAACTCGAAAAAGCCAAAACAATTATCAAAGAAAAATTAGTCCCTATTAAAAATTCACCCATAACCACAACTTTAAACAATTTATTTATAGAAAATTATGCTGAAGGAATAAAATTTACAAAACAAAAAACAAAACCTTTTCTCGAAAGTTTAAATGGCAAAAAAGATGTAAATATAATTGATTTAGACAATCAAGATGTTTATTTTCTTTTGTTCCAACATTTTTTTGAGATTGCGAGCAATCAACCACCGTCTACAGATTTCAAAGGGCTTTATAAGCCCATAAGAACCGAGGATATTAAAATTTGGCCATACCCGTTACTAGGTTATTATGCCTCCGAAATTACCCTTGCTAATTTTAACAATCTTTTAGAAGATGCGAACCCGATGCAAGCTAGGCAAAAAAAATGTGAAGCCTACTTTTTTTTAGGTTTATTAAAACTTTCAGAAAAAAATAACGCTGAAGCAAAAAAACTATTTCAACTTTGCATCGATCAAAAAATCTGGAGCTTTGTAGAAACCACTGCAGCCATTTATATGCTGCAAAAAATTTAGATTTATATCATAATCCTGAATATACTCTATTTGTTCTTATTATGCTTTGCTACTAATTCTAAAAATCTATGACCAAACATGTATAGTTTTTTTTGCCCCATCCCATAAACTTCACCCATTTCACTCATATTCTTAGGTTGCAGACGCACGATATCTTCTAACGCCTTATTGTGCAGCACCATAAAAGGAGCATACCCCAATTCCTCTGCAATTTTATTCCGTAATGCTCTCAAATCATCATATAACCCTATTTTANGATCCGAAGAAGATTTAGTTTTAATTTTAGACCTTTTCTTTTTTCTAGAATATACGGGAGAAACTAAAGCAGGTTCTGGATCTTTTCTGAACACAACTTGAACATCACCTTTTAGTATTGCCGTGCTTTTTTCGGTGAGCTTAATACTTCCATAGTTTTTAATATCTACCTTTATAATTCCTGATACGGCAAGTTGTCTAAAAACAGAGCTCCATTGCGATTCGCTTAAATTTTTACCTAGGCCAAACAATTTCAATTGGTCGTGACCAGCAGATTGAATTTTCTTAGTAAGCTCCCCACGCAGAATTTTTATTAGATGCCCCGCCCCATAAAAAGAACCTGTTCTATAAATGCATGATAATGCTTTTTGGGCTAATTCTGTACCTTCAATAGTTTCAACTGGCATTAAACAGGTATCGCAATTTCCGCAAGGTTTAGTTTCTGTTTCACCAAAATACTCTAAAATAACTTGGCGTCGACATCGAATGGTTTCACAGTAACCAACAAAAGCATTTAATTTATGCCTAAGAACTCTTTTGAAGTTTTCATTTGCCTCTGAGTCTTCCACCATGCGTGATAACATAGCTATATCCTGCATATTATAAACCATCCATGCCACAGATGGCAGCCCATCGCGCCCCGCCCGACCTGTTTCCTGATAATAAGATTCCATATTTTTCGGCAGATCTAAGTGCGCTACAAAGCGAACATCTGGTTTATCAATACCCATACCAAATGCTATAGTTGCAACCATAATTACATTTTCTTCTCGAAGAAATCGCATTTGATTGATTTCTCTTAGCTTTTTATCTAAACCAGCATGGTAAGCCAAAGCTTTAAAACCAAGTTTTACCAAATACCCAGCAACTTCCTCAACGCTATTACGGCTTAAACAATAAACAATTCCCGAATTACCAACCTGTTCCGTTTTTAAAAATTTGACCAATTGCTCTCTTGGGCTATCTTTAATCATCACTCTATATTGTATATTTGGTCGGTCAAAACTTGTGATAAATATCTTTGCCGTTTCCAAACATAATTTTTCAATTATATCTTGGCGTGTAACTTCATCCGCTGTTGCAGTTAAAGCAATTCTTGGAATTCCCTTAAACTCCTGGGCAAGCAAATTTAATTGCAAATAATCTGGGCGAAAATCATGCCCCCATTGACTAACACAGTGCGTCTCATCAATTGCAAACAAACTAATTTTAAGTGTTTTTAGAAATGAAAGAAATCCTTCCGTCTTAAACCGCTCTGGTGAAATATAAAGTAAATCAAGCTGATTATTCACTAATAGATTTTCAATAATTCTAATATTTGCGGCATTCAAATTTGAGTTAATAAATGCGGCTTTTACGCCGCATGCTATTAAAGCATCCACTTGATCTTTCATTAAGGCAATCAAAGGGCTAATTACGACACCTACGCCATCTCTTACAATCGAAGGAATTTGGTAACACAACGATTTACCCGAACCCGTTGGCATTAAAACTATCGAATCATGCCCTTCAATTGTGCGTTGAATTATAACATCTTGCGGAGGTCTAAAGTTTTGATACCCAAAGGTATTCCTAAGAATCGTTAAAGCATCGGACATAATAATTTTAAATTTCCTAAAAGTTCGAATTTTGAATTATAGCCATTAAGAACAATCTCATCAATAAATAATAAATTTTTACTTAAAAATAGAAAAAGAAATGCTTAGCTATTTTCTTGACTATTTTGCGGTAAAACAATAATACCCTTCTTACATTATTGGCAAATGACTCCATGACCCTTCCTATCATTAGAATCATATCAGAAATTCGACCCTTATAATGTTTACCAAGAAACCCATTGCAAAACTATTAAAAGAATGCTTAAAAGGCCAAAATAAAAAAATTATTATTTTATTTTTAACAGTGATTGCATTCAATATCTTGGAATTAATTTTCCCAAAAATATTGCAAGTTTATATCGATTTGCTTAAAGATCAAAAAGCAAACTTTTTTGGCATTCAACTCACAGCACCTTCCATAGCCGTTAAAAGTTTTTTATGGCTAGGCATAGCATTAATTGTTATTGGTTTAATGCGATGGGGAATTACATTATTCAGAATTATATTACAAACAACTGTTGCACAAAACTCGCTTGTAAAAATTCGAGCAGACATATACAAAAAAGTGCATCAACTAAATTTCTCTTTTCACGATAAATTTCATAGCGGAAATCTGATTTCAAACATTGTTGAGGATCTACGCTTTATCAATCAATTCTTAGAAACGGGTTTATTTCCTCTAATAGAAACTTCGTTTTATATTTTGATGGCAAATGCCTACCTTTTCTACATTTCCCCCTATATTGGTTTAGCGAGTATTCTGATACAAATTATCGGCTTACTAATATCCTTTTATGTCTTAAAAAAAAGCTTCCCTATCTTATTAAAAACAAAAGAATATTTTTCAGACATGGTTGAAGATTTCACAGAAAATATGGAAGGCAGATTAGTTACTATATCCATGGGTGTGAATAAACAACAAAAAGATAAACACTACCAAAAAATTGAAAGTATGCATAAAAGCTTTGGCAAGGAAATTATTTACATTACTTCCTTTCATCAAATTAATGTTTGGGCGGCATATTTAAATATTTTTCTAGGTGTTTCGCTTGCTTTATATTTTTATAGAGCAGGGCATAACTTATCAATTGGTACGATTTTCCTAATATTTTTTATTTTAAATTCATTAGTCCCTCGCATTCGAGTGTTAACAAGAGCACTTGACTTATTAACAAGATCCATTGTTACGGCTGAAAGACTTGAAGTTTTATTTTCCTCTCAACAAACTTTACCAGATACAGGAAATAAAAATTATCCCAATCAAGCCAACCTTGAACTTAAAAATGTTTGTTTTAGTTATATTCCTAATAAAAATGTATTAAGAAATATCAGCCTAAAAGTCGAACATGGGTCACTAATAGGCATTGTAGGATATACCGGCTCAGGCAAATCTATTTTGCTAAGCCTAATTGCACGATTTTACGAACCATCTTCTGGTAATATTTATATTAATGAACATGATATTTCCATGTATCCGATTGAAACAATTCGTAATAAAATATCTTTAGTTTTTCAAGAAACTTTTTTATATTCTTCTTCAATAAAAAACAATATTGCGTTTGGTGCCCCAGAAACTAGTTTAGACAAAATTATAGAAGTTGCAAAAATCGCTTATATACATGATTTTATCATGAGTTTGCCAAAGGGATATGAAACAGAAATTGGGGAACGCGGTGTTTCCCTATCTGGCGGGCAAAAACAACGCATGGGGATCGCTCGTGCTTTACTAATGAAACCTGATATTCTTCTGCTCGATGATTGCACAAGTGCTTTAGATTCACACACCGAGAAAATGGTGATTTCTAATATTTATCAAGCACGCAAAAACAGCACAACTATTTTTACTACCCAAAGAATCACCAGCTTAAAAGAAGTCGATAAAATTTTTGTTATAAAAGAAGGAAACATAATTGAACAAGGCACATTATCTGAGTTAAATCAAAAAGGAACATTTTTCTTTGATATTTTTAAACCATCAGCCGAGGAAGCTGTATGAGTGAAAAAAAATTAACCGAAAATAAAGAAGCCTCTACAAGGCCCATTTCCATTTATTTGTTAGCTCGAATATTTTTAACAATAGGCAAATATTTCTACACTATTTTATTTGCAAACTTTTTATTGTTTATCTGTTTATTTGCTGATCAAGAAATCAATGTCGAAATCGGCAAAATCTTAGACCGGACAGATTTAAAAACGGCCTCCTTTTTTGGTATTGTTGGGTATCTAGGTTTATTATGTTTGTTGAACCGAATTTTTGGCTCAATGCAATTTTTAATTACGATTTTAACAACAAATCAGATCACAGCCAATTTGCGAAAAGTTTTCTTTGATCGATTAACTGTATTGTCAAAACGCTTTTATGATAATCACAAAATAGGCTGGTTAGTTGCTAGATCAACCGGCGATATGGGTTCTATATGGGATTTTTCCACTTTTGCCTTAATGAGCATTATGCTATGTCTAGGCAGTATTAGCATTTCTTTCTACAATATTGGCAATATAAAACCAATTCTACTGCTACCATGTTTAGGCATCATACCTTTTACATTTATAGCCACTCTCTTGTTTCGAAAAAAAATGACAGAAAATCAAAGAGAACTTCGTGAGGCAAACAGCAAAATGATAGGATACATATCAGAATGTATCAGAGGAATTAGAGTTACTCAAGCTTTTTCAAGAGAACAATTAAACAATAAAATATTTGGCGATCATAATCAAAAAAACTATAACCTAGGCATACAAGCATCGCGCATTAATGGCCTATATCTACCAACCATTGAATTAATAGGAGTGATGGGCTTAGTCTCCGCAATGATTTTTGGGGTTTACTTAATAGAAAGCACTCAAACAAATGGTGGGGCTTCTACCATTTCACCAGGAGATCTAGCCGCTTATTTACTTTTCATAAATGTTATTTTATTCCCTGTGCGCATACTTGTAGAGCTTTATAGCATGAGCATATCGGCTATGGCATCTGCTGAAAGAATTTACGAAATCATTGATCTAGAAGAAGATGTTAAAAACCCCAAGATATCTCAACCTGTTGATTTAAATTCAGTGCATATTGAATTTCAAAATGTTTCCTTTCGATATAAAGAAGATTCCGCTGACATTCTAAAGAATTTTAATTTAACAATAAGAAACAATGAAACAATTGCGCTTGTAGGGGAAACAGGGTCTGGCAAAACTACAATTGCTACATTATTAGCAAGATTTTACGATGTTTCTGATGGTGAAATTTCAATTAATGGAAACAACATAAAAAATTATAACCAAGATGAACTACATTCAAATATGGGAATTGTGTTGCAAGAAGGGTATTTATATAGCGGCTCTATTTTAGAAAATTTAAAATTTAGAAACCCACAGTTAAGCGACGAAGCGGTTTATGATTTTTGTAAAAAATTAGGAATACATGATATGGTTGCATCTCTACCAAATAGCTATCAAACTCTAGTTGGGGAGGGTGGTCATGCTGTATCCCATGGGCAAAGGCAACTTATAAGTTTGACGAGAGCTTTAATTACAAACCCAAAATTAATGATTTTTGATGAAGCAACTTCATCTATTGATGTTTTAACGGAATCCATATTGACAAAAGCGATTGAAAAAATTTCAAAATCAACAACTACCATTATCATAGCTCACCGTTTATCAACTGTAAAAAATGCCGATCGAATATTAGTTATTGGTAATGGTGGAATCTTAGAAGAAGGTAAATATAATGAACTAGTAGCAAAAAATGGGCATTTCGCGAAATTGGTAATACACTAAAATTGGAGGAGATTTAAAATGAGAATTGATGAGAAGCTAAAACAATTAAATATCACATTGCCAACACCGGCTGCTCCTGCTGCTAATTATGTACCTTTCGTAATTCACCAAAATGTTTTGTATATTTCAGGGCAATTACCAATTGAGAATGGTAAAGTAAAATATACTGGTATTGTAGGCAAAGATCAAAACCAAGAAGAAGCGATTAAAGCTGCCGAGCTATGCGCCATTAATATTTTAGCACAAGCCAAAGCAGCTTGTGAAGGTGACTTAGAGAAAATTTCTCGATGTATAAAATTAGGCGTATTTGTTGCTTCAACTTCTGAATTTACCAATCAACCGATAATAGGCAATGGCGCATCCAATTTAATAGCATCTGTTTTAGGTGAAAAAGGCAAACATGCGCGTTTTGCAGTAGGCGTTAGCGCTTTACCCTTAAACGCCACCGTCGAAATAGATGCCATCTTTGCACTAGAATAGAAAAACAATAAATTGCATTGAACAATCAGATGAAGACGCATCCTCTATTTAGGTATGCGTCTTTTTTCTTGCATGAAGACTACAGGAGTTCTTAATCGGTATGATTAGTCAAAACCGACCAATCTGACAGAACTTGACGAAACCATTTAGGTGAATTCTGATTAAACTCCGCTTCAGAGCTGTTAAGACTCCACATAAGTAAATAATGGCGTTGAAGAAATTTTCAAAATCAAAAGTATTGTTAATTCTATTGTACTTTTCTTTCTTGCGAATATATACATTCATATAATATTTGGCTTGGTCGATCAAAGCAAAAATGATTGCAACCAATGAAATACACAAACTTGGTTTTTGGCATCAATTTTTATAATGTTCACTTTTTGGGTTACCCAAAAGGAGAATTGCCTCTGCAAAGTATTTTTATAATGATAAAATGATTGTAAAACAACCTTTTTATTGTGGCAGTTCATGTAAAAAAGTAGTTTTACTTGGTGGGCAAAAGTCGTGCAACAGCGGGCATATGCTTGATATGGTTCAGTTTTTTTGGGGGGCAGTTGCCCCCTCAATAATTCGATACTGGGCATTCCTTTTTTCTATAGACTAGATTTTCATTAGGTCATCAAACCTAGTAGCGATTGCCTCTAATAATTTAGGGTTCTTTTTATATTTTTTGTACGGTAATTCTCCAGTTTAATGAACCAATATTCGACGGGTTTAATACTTCCGTTGAAATTTGGTTTATAAAATATGGCGGGTCAAATCTTTCATTTTCAAATAATTTCCCATAGGATCGTATTTGCGATAAACCAGTTCTAACTTTTGTAACTAACCCCTTTGGTGGTACTATTGTCGTAATTGTTTGTTTGATATTATCTCTAAAGGTAGCAGATTGAATAGAGTTAGATAATGACGGCACTCGGCCATTGATTTCTTGCCCATCAATAGTCATTTGACCTAAACGCCAGAGTAGCATTGGCAATTGAAGATACATTTTTTTTATTCCTCTAACATTCCAATGCAATGTCACAGAAAACTCATTGTCATTTTCTGGTGAACATTTAAACAAAAATGTACCGTGCCCGAAAATTAACTCTAAATTTGTCGTATTTGATTCGCCAAATGACCTTGCCATTCTTGGAATAAACATGGCCTTGGAAACACGCCCTGATCGTTTTTTAGAAGGTTCTATGTAGCCAAACTCATTGGCCACTTCCCCATTACTATCTATAATAACATTTGCATAGGGAATATCCCAAGTCGTAATATTATGACCTCCCCCCAGAATTACACCTGCATCTTGATGCCACAATTCAAGGCGCGATTGGCGATCCAACCGAAATACATTAGCAACCATTCTAGGCACATCAGAATTTTGCCCACTCACGGCTAAACACCAATTATTCCATCTTTTTAAAATTCCATCGAAGTGCACACTATGATTTTCAAGGGAAACCTTTGGCTCATCAATTTCCAATACTCCAATTTTTTCAGTTGGGCTGTATTTCAAAAAATACCAAAGTGAATCGGCAATCGAAAAGGAGGAAAAATGCCCGTACCAATTACTATTTCCAAGGGCTCTATCTTCGGATAAACACCCACGAGCTGCCCATAATTGAATACCTCGTTGATTTAAAGTAGCACCTGCTTGTGTAAATTCTAAACCTGGCACCACAGGTGAAAAAAGCATCAAGGAAGTACTTTGGCGACCATCGAAAGTACCAACGGTGGTACCATCAGGGAACACCCAACGACTCATAAAAGAACCCAAGCGAATGGCAGCATCTTTTATTTTAGCATCATTACTTAAACGAGAAATCCAAGCGAGTGGCGACAACATCAATTGATTATATTTCATAGAAGGCCCATGATGTGCTGATTCTTCCCAAAACCCCTCTTTTGTCTGGCAATGCAACAATTGGTGTAGAAAAAACAAAGACCTCTCACACCATTCTGGTTTATCAAAATATAAACCTGCATTATAAAGCGTCCAACAACGCCAACTCTCATGATTAAATGCCGTAAAAAACATTGGCTCTTCCATTGCATGGTGTGCATAGGCTTCGACATAAGCTTTTGCCTTAGTTTTAGTTAAATCGTCAACCTCATTCTCCAAAGTTTTAATTACCTGAGTCACCGTATACGCATACCATTCTAAACCAACTTCTTTTAATTTTGAGGTACCATCTGGTAAAATCTCAACATTCTCAAGAAACTTATTTAGCAAACTAATCGCGCCTTCCTTCAACCATGGCTGCCCTTTTAAAGTATTTTTCGGATGGTCAAGTGTATAGAGTAGAGCTAAACCATTTGCACATAACTTATAATTATCATCAGCATAATTATTTACATCGTCCATGGAACCATTAGCACCGCCACTTGAAATAATTACAGGCAAATCGCTTTTGATGTATTCCGCAAACTTAATTTGATGTTGAATTAATCCTTCAATTATATTCATGGGAACCTCAATAAAAATTACTCTTTTTTCATCTAGCATACCAAAATTAATGGACTAGAATCGACTAATAATTATTTTATAAAATCTCTCATATTTAAGACATCGTTTTATCTATTTGTAATTTATTCAATATAGACAATCCAACGACAGGCAATAGTTTACAATTTGTTGATTAAATTGTTAATAATAAGGTTTTAACTCTTGAAACGAAATTAAATTCTAAGACCAGAAGTCCTTTTTATATCGTTATCAAGGCTTTTTTGCAGATCTTCTTCAGCAGCTAGAATAAAACATTTCTTTTTTGACCTAGAAATACCTGTATAAATCAATTGTTTCGAAGCAACCGTCGATACGCTTTCCGGTGGAATTATCAACAACACATTTTCATATTCAGAGCCTTGCCCCTTATGTACAGTTGTGGCAAAACTCAATTGAAATTCTGGTAATTTTTCAATTGAAAAAACTTTTAATTGATTATGGACAACAAAAACGGCTTGAAAATAGCGTTCATTTGTTTTCATGATTACACCAATATCACCATTATACAATTCAATTTGGTTATTGTTTTTTAATATTTGTATTGGCATACCGTGAAAATACAGATTAGATTTTTTAATATAGGAATTACTAATAATTTCATTCTTACAAATTTGATTTAATTCATCAACACCGTATAAACCATTATTAATCACAGTTAAAATTTTTGCTTCACTAATTTGTTTTAGATAAGTATGAATTACACTTAGATCTAGAGAGGTGTTTTCAGAAAATTTTCGAATTAATTCTAAAAAATATTTTTCAGCCCAAAACTGGATTTCATTTACAAATTTTTCCTTAGACAAAGTATTTAATTCAAGTAAACCCACTGGCTCATCTGTATTTTTTAAAAATATATCAATCGATGGAAAAACAGGTATAGAAATGGGTTTATCTTTAACTTTATTATTAACATTCTGAATAAAAGCTAACAGCTTGCCTTGAGTTCGATAGGACTCATTTAAAGTAACAACATGTGCTTGAGTATTGTTTTCCACTAAATCAGAAAACACAGCACCCTCTTCGACGGAAGGTAGCTGGTCTTTATCACCTATTAGAATTAGTTTTGTTTGACTAGTATCAATTGAGTTTATTAATGTTTTCATTAAATACAAATCGATCATTGAGGCCTCATCAATCACTAAAACTTTAAAAGGCATTGGGTATAGTTCAGAATATCGGCTATCAGAAACAGTATTAGAAACACCCAGCAACCGATGAATTGTTGTGCCTTTTAGATCAAGCAATTGAATTTCTTTTGAGGTTGGAGAAGTAATACGATTAATATTTTCGCCGATCGACTCATTCATTCGATTCGCGGCTTTGGCAGTAGGAGCGGCTAATGCGATTTCATGAACTTCGACCCCGCTTCGTAGTATTGCTCGCAAAATACCGGTGAGCGTAAAAGTTTTACCTGTTCCTGGCCCACCCGTTAAAATCATAAAGGAATATTTTAATGCCAGTTCAATGGCTAATTTTTGATTCGCATTAAATTCGCGATGTGAGCTTTTGATTATTTCATCCAAAATGAATTGATTTGAAACTGCTAATGCTTTTGAGTTCAAACCCTTATATAATTGAATTTTGTGATTAATTTTATTTTCAGCCTCCCAATTTTTGTTCGTATAAAGAAATTTGCTACCTCCTCTTTCTATCAAGAATAAAGGCAAAAAGTCACTGACATTCGTCGAAATTACATTTTTATATTTACCCGCCCCAATATCTACAATCAATTGATCGATTGCCACTTTTGCATCAGTACCTATTAAAGCTTTAATAGACTCCAACATTATCGCATCATTAATTAACAAACAAGTACTACCATTATTTTGTTGGTCAAAAAGCTTTAATATAAGCGCAGGCAGAACGGATTGCATTATTTGAGGTTCCCATTCACAGAAATCATACAAAATAAAATAGTCAATATGATTTAGGTGCATTGTTTGCATGGCATTTTTTACTAGACTATTCATAGGTACAGGGCATTTTAGCAAAACGATGGGGTCAATAGAAACAATGGGTTGGTTCATTTTTCCCCTCCCATACGGCGATCAATTTTTTGTAAACACTCATCAATGGAAGGTAATTCATGACCTGCCTTAAAGTAGCAACCTTGGTTCTCAGTAGTACCTCTTAAGAATAGATAAATTATACCGCCAAATTTATTTAACCATTCTCTATCTTTCATGCCTCTTTCCTTTAGCCAACGGTACAAGCAAACAGAGTAGATGGAATACTGTAAATCATATTCGTTTTCAATCATTGCATTTTCTAATGCTGGCATTTCGTAACCGAATTCAAGATAATTAGATTTCCAATCCAGAATGTAATATTTACCTTGCCATTCAAAAATCAAGTCAATAAAGCCTTTCATTAAAATGGCTGAGCGAATATCATCTTTTGGAATTTGGGCTGGGTAATAAAACTCTAACTCGTGTATGCGTTTTTTGTTTGACAGTTTTGAGAGATGAAATTGACTATCGAAAGAAAATAAATTATGCGTTAATGAGGCAAAGACTACCTTGCAAACCGCCTCTTTCCATTTAGCGTCAATCGAATAAGATTTCATTGCTTTCTCAATCAATTGATTCGTGCTTTGATTTTCTAACAAACTTTCATAATGATTTTTTTGAATCGTTAGTTCTTCTACTTCAGAGAAGGAAATATTTTCAAATAAATGGTGAAAGAAATTCCCTGTATTAGCACCTTTAGGAAAATCATCGGCAATTACCTCCAAACCTTGATCATCATCAAATCTTGCATCGGGGTGATCGATATTTGCCTGCGGAATACTTTTGCTTTTTTCAATTAGATGAGAATAGGATTTAATATTTATGTGGTCGTATAATCTATAACTAGGAATTTCTGTGTAACCCCAACTAACTTTTGTTTCAGGGCTAGTGGAACGATCTACTTTTATATCAGGTTTCAATTTAGGAATAGGCGTTTGAGACACAATAGTTTCAAAACGATCTCTATTCTGAATAATATAATCTTGAATAATAAGTTTAAAGTCTTCGTCTTTTGATTCAAGACAAAATGGCATATACAAGGAATGAACAGCTCGCGTAAAGGTTACATACATCAACCGCTTTTGTTCTTCATATTGCTCATTTTGAAAATCACCTAGATATTCATCATTGGCTGGGTCAACTACAATTAAATACTGATTATTTCTTCGGATCCAAAAGGGTTTACCTTTTGCCTTTTCACTTGTTGCATATTTGCAATAAAAAACAAAAGGAAATTCTAAACCTTTACTTACATGAATTGTCATCAACTGAACTTTTTTACTTTCCGTATGTAATCGCATTTTTTTTTCATCATCTGTTAAAGCTTGCGGGTTCGATTTATAATCTTTAATTAAAGAGCATAGATCCCACAGGCTTAACTTGTTTTCATAAGCTTTAACTTCAAGCCATTCAACAATCTGTTTCAAATTGGCAATTTTTCTTTCGCCTTCTGGTAGACTTAGGCAATAGGCAATAATGCCAGTTTCTTCAAATAAAGAATGAAACATTTTAGCCCATTGCTTCTTCTGACCAAGATTTTGCCAACTCAAAAGCATTTTGATGATATCATGATTAGCATCTATATTTTGAAAAGACTTTAATTCCCTTGGTTGAATTCGAAAAAACGAGGTCATCATGGCAAGTGCGCGATTTGCTTCATTATAAGGCGAAAATATGGCATTTAGTAGATAGGAAACTTCAATTGCTTCTTTTGAAGTTGAAATGCCTTCTTCTTGGTAAATCGTATAGGGAATTTTAGCTTTTTTCAATTCCGCAACTACAAAGGTCATCTTAGCTTTTGTATCAAAAAGGCAACAAAAGTCTCCATAGTCAACATTAGTGTCTTGCTTTAATCTATTAATCTCTTGAGCGATTTGTTTGCTGTACTCTTTAAAAAATTCATCTGTATTTTTTTCTTTAATTTCAACTAATTTAAAACCTGGCTTAGGTATCGATTGAAGCCGTTTATATTTACTTTCTTTATTGCTACATTTACTGTTTATATAGGCAATGTTGAAATTTTCGTTTGGTTTGCCAAACCAACTTGGTGCATTAAAGCAAAAATTAAAATCATCAATTAAAGATGCAAATGAACGGTAATTTGTGTTTAAAGAATACAATTCCCCTTTATTTTCATTTTTTAAACTCTCTATTAGGGTTTTTGCTTCTAGATAAGTATGAATATCTGCATTTCGAAAGCGATAAATAGATTGTTTTGGGTCGCCAATTAAAAACAATTTACAATTTGGGCTATCTATAAATATGGTTTTAAATATAGTCCATTGAAACACATCTGTATCTTGAAATTCATCAATCATTCCAAAGCGATATTTTAAGCGAATTTTTTGAAGAATCGGTGTATTATCGGGCTCTTTACTTATAATAGCTTCCGTTTTAAGTATCATATCGTCATAGGAAATCAGATTATTTTCTGTTTTATAAATTTTAGAAGCATTTAAAACTTCCATAGCGTTCCATGAAATAAACTCAAGATTCGCTGTTTCTTCAATTTGGTTAATTTTTTCTAACTGAATATAAATTTTTTCAACTAAATGGTACGCCTCCATATCTGTTTTCTTGTTTACGACACGCGCAGAATAGGGTGCAAATTCAATTTTGGAGAGAGGGAATTTTTTATTTTGATGCCATTGCAAGAGTTGGGTTACTTTTTGTTCAAAATACCTTACCGACTTCCCTTTTAAAATTCCACTAAAAGAAATCGCCTGACCGCTTAAGAATGTATTAAGATTGATTAATGGCGAAAGAGCTAATATATTATTAACACATTCTTCCAAGGCATTAAATAATGATTTCGATATATCTTTTGGCAAAGGGGTAAAAGAAAATTTAGGATGTAATTGCATTAAACGACAAAGATTAAGCACAGTATCTTCAAAGCTAGCTTCATTAAAATTAATAATATTTAGTAAGTTAAATAAATTTTCGCCAAAAAACACCGGCCATTTTTTGCGAATATCCTTTTCTAATATGGCCTCATAAACTTCATAGTTATTAACAATGGTCGGCTGAAAATTTTCAGCCATTTCAAAACTAAAATCTTTTAAAACATTATGACAAAAACTATGCATAGTAAAAATGGATGTTTGATCGAAATGATCTAAGCTTTGATGAAACAATTCTAATATTTCAGCATTTTTTTCATTAGAGCATTCTTCCTCTAACTTAGATCTGAGGCGTTGTCGAAGTTCGCCTGTTGCTTTTTCGGTAAAAGTAACAATTAAAATTTGATCTAAAGTAATTTTTTTCTCACGGATCATCCGAATCGCCAAATGCTCAATGGTATAGGTTTTACCTGTACCAGCGGATGCTTCAATCAAACCGTGCTTATCAATAGAAATATCATTTATTTGATCAATTATCTTCATTTTTATTGGCACTTTCAAAAAAATCGATAATTGCAAATCGTGTTTGATATAAACTTCTACTATTGGGTGAGACCTCAAAATTACCAAGCGATAAATAATCCGGAACACTTAGCCCATAATCGCTATCCATCTGAGATTGAATCGTTTCCTCTAACACAGCCTTAAATTCTTCATCAGTAGCTGTTTTAATTAAATCTTTTAACTTAACGGCTAGTTTACCTGGCAACATAATTAGATTTTCTTCTAATAAAAATGCTTGGGTCAGACCTAGCAAATATTCTTTTAAAATGGGTTTTTCTACAAGACTTTTTATAGTTTTAAAATCGCTAGTTATCACTTCTAGCGTATCTGCATTTGCAAAAATATCTGCTTCTGAATAGGCAAAAGCAATTAATGCTGGCAATAAGTCTTTATAATAATTACTTTTAATGTCAGTACTTTTTTTATTTATAGCAACTACGACTGATTTTTCCTTTTGCCAACAATTTCTTATATCGAAAGAGATCTCAGCTACAAATTTTTCGTTTGATATAACTATTGGCGGCAAAATTAAAGACTGATTTGCGCAAGATTGTAGTTCTTCATCAATTTTTACCCCGAAAAAAATGCCAGGGAAATATTGCGCAGATTGCACAATTTCATTTGCCATGGCTTCATAAAAACCACTTGCATCTTGAATCTGTTCTTTTTTAGTTTTTATAAGAAATGTAAGAAAAGCGCCTTCACCCACCATGCTTTGTTTTGCCAATCGAGATTTTATACGACTAATAAGATTTTCTGCATACTCTGAAAAATTTACACAGTTTTTTTGACTTCTACAAAAGTCAAAATAATTAATAGCGATAGTTTTGTCTATCGAATAAGCTTGAAGACGATTCATGCTTAGTGGCTCTATATTTTTCGCAAGGGGATCTTCGGTCTCAAATTGACTCTCTTGAATTTTTAGTTGATAGCCCATATAAGCAAAAGAAGGATATTCCAAGAAATTTTTAAGGTCGTTTGCCCTTAACTTGTACTTGGTTTTCATTTTAGTTTCCTTTGTGGTTGGTGCTAGATAAGTTGGGAAATATTTTTTAACATCTGAAGCAAATTCTACTAAGTCTTCTATCACATTGCCATTATTTATTATTTGTGCATGAGTGTGGTCAGCGAGTGAAAAAGTGTGAAATAAATCTGTGGTTTCATTATTACAACTAGCATTTGCTGGAATTTGATAGGGCTGAAGAGGTACTGATTGCACCTTAAAAGCTTCTTTTGGGGTATGAATTCTAATTACTTCCGTATCTAAATATCGTTTTAATTGCAATATTACAGAGCTTGGCTCCAATACTTCATCCTTTATTAGATTCCTATTCACCCAAGACAAATAAAGTTTTTCAGTTGTTGATAAAAAGTTTTCTAAAAATAAATAGCGATTTCTATCAGAGTTAGAGATATCGCCAATTTTTCGTTTGAAAGTTCTTAAATCTAATGGAAAAGACACATCACGCCCTGGAAAAGAAGCTCCTCCCAACCCTAATATATACGAGATTTTAAACGGAAAAGGACGCATTGGTTGTAATTCTGAAATGACTACACCACCATTCATAAACTCACTTTTTACGCTTTCAATCACGGCTAAGGCACTAATTAGTATCTCATATACCATGTCTAAATTTAGATGGGGAGTAGAATTTAATTCTTTGGCAGCCACATCAAAATCACTGATACCTTGAATTTTTTTTAGTAACTCTGGGATCTTTTTAATTTCTTCTTCTAAATCGCTTGGCACTTTTAAAAAGCGAGTAGAAATGTCTGATATTATCTCTACCCACTCTTGAGGAGATTTATTTTTTTGTAAATCTTGAACAACTTCCCCTAAATTTTCTAGTATCAATACAAATTTTTCTAAATCTTCATAATCATCTTTTAGAGTATCTTCTGGAATAAAAAAAGGATAACCGCTAATTGAAGATTTGTTGCTTGCTGGAAAAACTTTTCCCATGCGTAATCTTTGCAAGCCTTGCTTCCAAGTAAAAAACAAAGTATCAGGAAAACCAGCATTCCCCTTGTGCTTTTCGTTAAAATGATGAAAAATATTTAATTTATCTACCCAATTTGACCATTTTTGAATTTGATCTTCATTATAATTGAATTTACACATAGCGCAGGGGTTGGTTAAATATTGAAAAACATCTTCGCGCGTCATTAACCCTTTGCCGATTTCAAAAATGGATAAAAGCCCCTTTGCCCAGAGACTATCCGTAATTGCAGAGGAACCTGCGATTCCATATTTCAGAGGCACCGATGACCCTTCAAATACCGAAACGATTGTAGAGTGGTAGTCATCTAAATTTGGAACCAAAATAACGATATCTTGTAATTTTAGATTTGAGTCTTCTTTCAAATTATGCAATATACTATGAAAAACTGTTTGAACTTCGCGAGTAATATTTGGGGCATTAAAAATCTGCAAGCTTTGATCCTGAGGTATTTTTTCTTCATTTCCCCCATTTATACGATAAAGAATATGCCGTTTTACTCTTTGCAAAACCGTTTCATTTTCTAATGAAATTTTTTCATCAATAAACCCAGGGTAATAGTTATAATCTACTAAGCTTGACATTAATTTAATATATTCGCGCCCCGTTTTACCCCAACTTTTTAATAAATGATTATCTTCAGCAGCAGGAGAAACTTCCATTCGTTCTAATTCTTCATCTGAAATCTTTAGATTTTTTTCCCGATTAACTTTAAGAAATTTGTAGTCTTCTCTAACTGTTTTAATATCCTCCCATAATTCACAGCATGGGTTAAAGGCATAGATATGAAAATCAAAATGATTTTTAAGTTTGGAAAGCAAGGTCTGGTGAAAAACTGAAATTTGGGAAATTGCAAAAATATGAATGGGCTTACAATCTTCTACTATAGGGAGTGGACCCGAAAAGACATTTTTTGAATACTGAAACAATGTCAACAAAGGTTTTTCTCTTTTTTGTAAAAAACCTGAAATTGGGTGTAAAAAATACAAATACAAATATCTTTGGGCAATTTCGATTTCTTGATACTCTTTCGATAAATACAATTCGCCTTTCATCCATTTTTCAATCATATCAGGGCGCTGATATTCATACTCCATAAGTAAAGAAGCGATTTTTTCTGCGAGCATCCAAGTTCTTGCCCATTTCATTTTTTGAGAGGAGCTGCTATTTATATATTTCTCTAAAATTTGTAATTCTACCGGCAATTTTACCAGAAAAAATTCATACAAAATAATGCGTAGTTTTTCTTTATCTAATAAATCAGTTTGTTTCGTTTTTTTACTTAAGGTCTCCAATAAATCCCACAACACCCCCTCTAAAAAAGGAAATTTTACATTGGCAACAATGCCGTTTTTCATGGCTAATTTTAATTGTAACCATTTTCGAATATGTGAATTTAAAACGATGACTTTATCTGGGTCCAATGGATCTTTAAAATGTCGATAGGATGATACCAAATTAATATTTAAGCATTCAAATAATACATTTAGTTGATTGCTGTAATAAAGCTCAATACTCATGCTCACTTCACTTTATGGTTATAAGCCAGAATGATATTCACAGATACCAAATAAACCTGTAGCTTATTTAAATTATTTCTGGCACAAAATCATTTCTGCATTTTAACAATTTCGATTAGATAAGGGAAGTATTAAAACTTATTTTAGAGGATTACTTACAACTATTGCCATTTTCAGTATTCATTACAATTACTTCTGAATGTAATTTGTTTTTATGTGCTTTACTTGCATAAATTCCCAATAAATTTAAAAACCATTCTTTGCATGGTGGAAAGCGGCAATATGAAATAGGCCAACATTTATTTAAACAATCGTGGGTTACCCCAAGTGCCAAAATCACCGCTATTGCCGGCTTCGGCATAATCCAATTCAATTGTTAATACATTAACACCTTGTACTTTAATATCTAGTTTTTTTACGGGAGACTTTAAAGTCATGTTGGTTCGAGACAATTCCTTACCATCCCCAAATACCACAAAATCAGCATTACCGCTAAAAGCAAATCGGTCATCTAATGAAATTTCAGCTACAAATCGTGAAAAACTACCGTCTATATTATAATTAATGGATGTTTTTGATTGCATGCAAATACCGCTGGCATATCTTTTTTTCCCTTTTTTAATATATCCCCCAAATAAGCCAGAGTTAAATGTGGGTTTCATAATAATATCGTCTAGATAGGCGACTGTATTAACTTTTGCTGGGTTCATTTCAAGCAACGAAGTTACTTTATCTGAAATGATTTCAACTTCTAAAATATCTTTAATCATAAATTCTTTTTCACCGATTAGACAGGATATTTTTAAGGATTCACCATCTAATTTTAATAATTTTCCTTTAATGGCATCCCCATATCTACTTTTTACTATTACATTTGCATCTTTGTTTTTTTGCAGAGGGTTTGCAAAATTTAAATCTGTGATAACATCTTTTTTTAATTTTAATTCCTGGCCATCTTGATCCACACCTACATCCAAAAAAGTCAGCCAAAGTGTTTTGCAAACTATAACTTTGCCCCATGATAAAATTACATAACTCCCTGTTTTTGGAATATCAATTTTTGCATTATCTTCTAAATCAACAAATGATATAGAATAAACTAATTTTCGTTCAATTTCTTTTGTAGCATTATCATCATCTTTAACTTTAATTACTTTGTCGTCTCCTGTAGTGACCTGAATAATCACGATTGAGCCATCAACAAGAGTTAAACGATGTTGCGTTTCTAGTTTTTGAGGTGTATCCGTGGAATACAACAAATTTGAAATTTGATCTAATCGTAAGGTTTTATCGCCCGCTTTGATACTTCCTGCTTGTAGCTCGACACTCGATTTGATGGTGCTACCATCTAATAATTCCACATCTGCGCCAAAAGCATTACGCATTAAAACAGTAAAAAACAAAACTAGAACTTTAATCATTTATTTTTCCTCATGTTGGTAGACGGGAATATAACGATATGGCAATGATAAGGACAATACACACCATGCGGTGCTCAAGTTGTCATGAATTTCACCACTTGCGCCTTGTTTTTTGGTTACTATAGGAATCATAGTTTCACACCATTTTTTATAGTGCTTGGCGCCAGCATAATAAGTGCATACAGACCCGTAATAAAGAAAATAAGGGTTAAAGGGTTTTTTCTTTTCGAGAACTTCAATACATTTTTGCATTGCGACTAAAGTGTATTTGGGTTCCTTTTCGCCACATATTTGAATGATACAAGTTCCTGCGGCATGGGAGCCTACATGACCAGAGTCTATATTGTTGTCTGGCCCACCATAGCCATACATAAAATTTTTCTCATCGAACCTTGTTTTAATTACCGTAATCGCTTTTTTCATTGTAACTTCTGGCACATACATCCCTGCTTCATGAGCTGATTTTAATGCAAAAATCTGCATTACCGAAACAGAAGTATCGCCATCCGCAGGCACACTATAATAACCCCATGAACCTTTCGGCCCCTGAACGCGAACAATTAAATCAACAGCTTTTCTAAGTTTTTCCCCAACATCTTTTCTGCGCGTCTGCCCCCATACTTCGCTTAACATTAAAGTAGCTAGGCCATGGCCGTACATTGCATTGCCACCACCGTTATCTGTATTTTGAATTAACCCGCTATCCTTAGATTGTTTCATTACCCAATCAAGACCTTTGGCTACTACATCACCGTATTTTCCTTCTCCAGGCAAATTACCCATTGACATAAAGGCCATTAAAATTAAAGAATTTACGCCAACATTTTTCCCATAGCTATCTGTCCAAGAGCCATCAGCATTTTGCCTAACGGCCAAATACGCCAATGCTTTTTCAATTACTTTTTCAACTTCTGGAGAAATAGGAATTTCTTCGTCATCGGACGCTTTAATCGGGCTAAAAAACAGCAAAGATACTAAGAAAAGCAGTAATAGGTATCGCATATTATTCTCCGATGGAAGCTAAAGCTTCAAAGTACAAACTAGTCAAATCATCATATTCTTTAGGTGCTTTTTCGCGGATATTTTGCAATAACACTTTTTTGTCTTTCTCGCCTACTTTATTACCCCAAACGGCTTCTGCAGTTGGCATGTCACCAAGTTGCAACTTATTGTCGCGTAAATGAACTTGATCGATATCTCTTTCACCCTCTTTAGCTTTTTGAGTATCATCAAAATCTACATTTACTTCTTCCATTTCTGGCTCAGTTTTCTCGCCTTTTTTATTAGGGTCTTTTTCTTCTTCTTTACCTTTGTTTCCTTTTTTAGGTTTATTTTTTTCTTTTGCTGTTTTATTGTTTTCCTTATCAAGCTTATCTAATGCTTCATTTAAACTCTTCTCAGCTTCATCATTTTTTTCCATAGCCTCTTTCAAGTCACCTTCTTCTAACTCTTTCTTGGCTTCAGCTAATGATTTCTCTGCTTTTTCAAGATCTGCTTTAGATTTAGGGTCGTTTTTTAGTTTTTCTTTGGCAGCTTTAGCGGCTTTTTCTAATTTGTTCTGTTTCTCTAAGGCTTCATTAAACTTTTGATCTTGTTGCAAGTTTTCATCGCCTTCATGTTCTTCTTTAATATTTTCTAGCTGTTCGTTTTGGTCACTAATTTCATTTGCCAATTCAGCTAACTCTTGAGCGGCCTTTTCCATTGGGGTCATTGGCTCGTCATTTTTCTTGTTGTCGTTTGCTAACTCTTTAGCAGCTTTATCTAGCTTTTCAATTAACTCATTTTGTTTTTTCAAAGCATCTGCTAAATCTTTGTCTTCAATTTTTTTTGCTATTTCTTCTGCTTTCTTCTCTGCACTATCTTGTTGGGCTGCTTCTGGGGTTTTGTTTTCATTCTTTGGCTTCTCGCCAGTTAAAGCCTCTGCAACTTTATCAAGATCTTTTTTATCTTCAGCGTTTTCTGCCTTTTTCTCAGCGTTTAAAACATCTTCTGTTAATTGCTTTAATTGATCCGCAATTTTTTCATGGTCTTCGGCCATTTTGTTAATGGTTTCTTGATTTGGCTTTTCGCCAGCTAATTCTTTTTTTAATTCGGCTTTCAATTTCTCATTTTGATTTTTTAAACTGTTAACCGTCTCTGCAAGTGTCGATTGCAATTTTGCTTTGTTGGCTTTAACAGCAGCTAATTTTCGAATTTTATTTAATTCTGAAATACCCTCTTTTAACTCTTTTTCGGCTTCTTTCGTTGCGGCCTTTCTAGCCTCCCCTTTACCTAATTCAGCTTTCAACAATTCTTCGTTAGTCTTTTTCAACCTAACATTGGTAACACTATTCATTAATTCGCCTGCAGTCTTAGAAGAATTAATCGTTTCAGCATCAATAACACCAGAGTTGACTAAATCTTCATGAAGATTTGTCATATCATCTTTAACAACTTCTGTGCGCTTAGTTTTACTTTTTAAAATCGCTTGGGCTTTTCTTATCTCTAATGCCTTTTGATCATTTGTTTCATCTGCTTGCAAACCTGCAAATGAAATACTTGAAATCAGTAATACGCAGCTTAGTTTTTTCATACTATTTTCCTTAGTTTTATTTATTTAGATCTTCAATATCTCGATTCGTTCCTTCTAAACCAATAATTAGCTCGCCCACATCTTTGCTGATGAGGCCGGTACGCTCCATTAACTTATTACGAAACTCTTCTTCGGAAATGATTGAAACAAAGACTTCTTGCGACTTCATAAGCAGAGGGGCTGGCTCATGGTTATCTTTTGCTTCAACCCACATCTTAATACGGTTACCTGGTACCAATTTAATATCCTTAATATTGGCCAAATCCCATTTACCTGTATATTCCACTGATTTTCTATTTAAATTGCGTTCTTCCCATATAATTCTTGGTTTTCCTTTAGGAATTTCTTCACCTATTTCATTTCTTTCCACAATTTGAGCCATTATCGCATATTCAGAAATCAAAAAATCATCAACTATTTGCAACATTACAACCACCTTTGAAATAGGGGAACGCTCTATACTTAGGATTGGCTTAAGAATTTTTACACTTGGCGCCTTATCATTTATTACAGAAATCGTATAAATTGGCACATCACGACTATTTAGCTCTTCTTTATCGACTAATTGAAAAGTATATTTAATGTTTTGATTGACATTACTAATTTTACCCACCCAAGTACGCGGGTCCTTTGCCGTAAATTCAATTTTTTCTTCTGCATTTGAAAAATTAGAATATGAAATTTTAGCAAGATCTTTATCTGAATTAACGATAAATTCGATTGTGGAACCTTCTTGTACCTGCAAGTTCCCGGAGTATTCTGTTTTCTCCTCCAATTTAGTATATTTTGGTGGGGTGACAGTTGCAATAATCCCAGCTATTTTAGGTCTTGGAATAACCAAAATTGATTTTGGCCCCCATTCAGCATCCCCTAGATGAATCGTAACCTTGATATTTTCTAGCAAAGGGTCTATTTCACCATGAAAAATATTATTACCCTCCTCTGCTTTTAGATCATAATCTGCTTCACTGCCAGAGTCACCTTCTATACTAATTTTACCAATCGCAGGAATTTCTCCATTCACTGTAACCTTAACAATAATTCTTTCGCCTTCTGGCACTTTAAGAGTTGAGCCTTTATTTACATTTTCAAAAGAAACATCCACTATTTTAGTTTTGGTTGGGTATCTGGCCTCAGCATTCACAAACCTTTCAAAAAACACTAAAAAAGAAGCAGGACTAACACTGCTTGCAAGCAAAAACAGCACGACACCTACAGCGAACATTTTCATGGTATTTTTCACCCATCTTTTATCAACTGCATTACTCCACTTTACTTCATTTATCATACTAAATGTTTGATTTATCATACCTTCCACTAAATTTTCTGATACGCCTTCTTTAATTTCACTCATTGACTGAAATTGCAAAGTTGAAATCATTCGGCTTTGCAAATTAGGGTTTGCTTTCTCAACTAACAACCCAACTTCTTCAGTAGATAATTTTCTTTGGTATTTTTTAAAAAAGTTTTTCCAAAACCAAAATGCCCCATACCCCCCACCTGCCAATAGTAATAACAATCTAACAATAAATGGCATGCGAGTTAAATAATCCAAGACAAACAGCCCCACCAAAGCAAGCAATGCAAAACTTGTCAGTCTCATAAACCCTTCTAACAAGTACTGTTTACGAATAGAACCGCTTAATGAAGCAAGACGCTCTTCTAGCTGATCTGTTTCCGTTAATCTTTTCATGGCAAATCCGTTTTCTTTCTAAGTGCCCACTCTGTACCTGCGAGTAGAGTTATCACAAGTAAAAATAACCAGTTATCCCACATTTTCATTTCGTGTTGCTGTCTAACTTTTGTAATCTTTTGAGAGATTTTGTCAGGTAGTTCGTGCAATTTATCTAAAGTCATATATTCACCGCCAGAAGAAGAAGCAATTTTTTCTAACAAACTTTTTTGCATCGCGGGGTTTTCAAACTCCAATTGAGCTTTACGAATCAACAACTTTAAATCACCTTCGTTTTCATACTTTTCAACCTTAATATTCCATTCCCCCTTTTTAAGTGCAATTTGACCTTCATATGTACCAGGGTTAGCTGCTTGACCTGCAAATTTGAAATTTTCAGTAACTCCTGTTTCTGGGTTATTGGCAATTAAAGTAATTTGCTCATCACGAATTGGAACAAATTCAGGTGTTAAAATTTTTACTCCAATAGGTATTAATTGACCTTCCATAAATTCTTTTGATTCTGTTGTGTATTGTACTCTTTCCATCGAACCTAACAAATGCGGCAAACCCATAAATTGAATTGTTTGAGCCCAAAATTTATTAAAATATTTATTACCAATTTTGTAACGCCATCGCCACATCGAGTTAACACCAATAAACAATACCTGCCCCTTACCGTAGCGCTGCTGAGTTATTAAGGGAATAGGACCGTTGGAATTTGAAGCGGTGCTGTGCTCTACAAGCGAGATAGCCGTTGGTTTCAACCTTTCAATACCAGTGTAGTACCAATATTGTACTGGCAGAGTAGTCCAAAGTTTTTCATTATCTGCCAACAAAGGTACTAGTCTAGTAATATTGTGATACACGCCATCTTTGGTAAGTCTAAGCTTAAATTCACGAGCAAAATGTTTAGCGGAATCTTCTTCAACACCTTGTGATATTTCTTTAAATTTAATTGGCAACAAATCTTCAATTGGGGTATTTAAATAGGTGCCCGGCGTACCACTTGTTGCGGCAAACATAATAAATGAGCCACCATCCTCTGCAACAAACTTTTTAATCGCCTCTTGTTGTGCGTTTGACAGGGCAGATGCATGTAGGTTATTCAAAATAATACAATCGAAATTTTTATGTAACTCTTCTCTGGTTCTAGGGAAACTTTTGATAAATGTATCCTTATCATGCTCCGAGCGACGCAAATCACCTTGGCGGATATATACCTTTGTGTCAATTCTCTCATCCGTATTCAACATTCCTTTTAGATAACGATACTCCCAACTTGGGTTTTCAACCGCAATTAATATTCTAATCTTACTATCGATGACTCGAACTTGTTTTGATAAACGATTATTGTCTAGAAAAAATTCTTTATCTTGGCCAGGCACCGAAACTTCCAGATTCAATTTTCCTAGATCGGCAGGTTTGATAACAAAGTCTTTTTTGAAAAACCCATCTTTGCAATCTACATCAAAATTTCCGATAACTTTTTCCCCAAGCTTGATAACAACAGGAACCTTAACATCTGTTAATGAACTACTCTTGAAACGAACTTCTACTGCAACATCTTCATTTTTAAACAATAATTCAGGAACATTTACTTCCACAATATTGATGTCTATTGCTTCTGGGAAACCAATGCCTACGGGAAATACTGGCACAATTTTTTCTTTTAAAACTTGAGAAACAACTTCTGGGTCTTCGCCTTTGTTATTGCCACCATCTGTAAAAACTACCAAACCTGCTAAAGGCTGACCCTTAAAATAATTTAAAATACTTCTTTGGGCGCTTCCTAATTGTGTAATTTCATCTCTCTTTTCTGGCAATTTAACTTTAAAAACACCGTTTTCTTGCTTAACATCTAACTTAGAAATATCTTTACCAAAAAGAAAAAAATGCAGAGAAAATTTTTCAGATAAGTTTTTTAATAATTCAGCATTTTTAACATTTAAAATACCTTCTACGATTTGAGTTCGATCTAACTTCTCTACATCAATTTTGGTAATTTCTTCACTTGTACCTTGCAATGCCTTTTTAACTAAATCAAAATAGGCTTTATCAGCACCTTGTTCCACTATTGACATACTCTCAGTTTGGTCAATTACAATTGCCAAATTACTTTTTGGCTTAACCATTTGGTCCATTTGAACCGATGGCTGCAATAAAAGTAAAATAAAAAAGACATAAACCAAAAACCTGAAAAATGTTAAAATCAATCGGTACCAAGTTTTGATAAACTCTGCTTCTTTTTTGTATATCCAATAGGAATAAACACCAGCAATTATAAACAAAAAGGCAATTACCCAATTTGGTGTATTAAAGGCAAAACGGACCTGATAACTAATTATCTCTGATGCATTATCGGGGCTATAAAAATATGTAATAAATTCTTTCATGCTCGCTTCGTAATCTTATATGCTAATAAATTTTCTGCTACCCAAAACAAAAACGCTAAAATTAAAAAAATGACAGCTAATTCCATCATTGGTTCAATTTTATTCAAACTTGTACTCAACTCTTCACCCGAAAGATCAACAACTACTCCTTGCGGTGTAAAAGTCGATTCAACAACACCTTTTTCCAAACACTTTATATTACCTTCACGCGTATCCAAATTTACACTTAACACTTCAAATTTTTCAGGGCTATCCAAATTTTTCAAATGATAAAAACCTTGCTCATTTAAAAACTGGCTCTTAAGCTTGACCTCATAAGCATTGTTCTCATTCAAAACGCTAATAGTATGGGTTTCGCCCCCTGGGGTTTCTAACTGAAAGTTTGATTGACTCTCTTCTAAGCCTACTATTTTTTTGAAATCTGCATATATCATTAGGTTTGATTCAGAACTATGAAAAGACCTTAAATACTTGATAGACTGATTGACAAAAGCCACAAAAGATGGGTGAATTGCAAATCGGCCCCAAGACCCAATCGTGTTGGAACCAAATACTATAAAATGCCCCTTGCCAAATTCAAAATCAACTATCATTGGCAAAGCTTCCCCTTTTTCTTCACTAGCCGTTGCTAGTACAATGGCGTTTCTTTTATCAGCAGTTGTTTTATCCGCAGCCACAGCTTCAAACCCAAAAGTCTTATAAATTAAAATGGGGTTTAAATAATTTCGACCTTCACTGAGAATGTATTTCCATATCGGATGTTCATTACTTTTGCCTACTACCTCAAGAACACGATCTTCGGGCTGCGATAATGGTTTCTCCGAAAGCTTCATACTCCATAACCCTTTGCCACCTTTATATAAGTTATCATTGTATGTTTCCGTTTTAACCTTGTCACCCAAAAACATTAAAATCCCGCCACCTTGGCTTACATATTCCTCCAAGGCTTTAGCTTCAAAACTTACTATCGCAGGTATATTTGCCATTAAAATCAAATCAAAGTTTTTCAATTCCACCGACATCAAATCGCTGATACCAATAAACTGAAAAGAATATAATGCCTTTTCATCTCTAGATCTAAGCTTGAATGGGTTCAACGCTACCTCTATAGGAGTTAAATCATTAAACTCTGTTCGATTTGGGGCAACATCCAACACCGCTAAAATTTTTAACTTATCAAGCACTTTCAAGACAAAGAAACCAGAATTATCTTGTGAAACTTTATCATGCCTAATTTTAACTTCAATTTTGTGATCGCCTTCTTTTTCAGGAACAAACTCAAACATAACATTGGCACTTTGCCCTGCAGGAACAATTACTAATTTTGTATCTCTTAATAAGCCGTTTACCACTAAGTCAATTTGATTTTCTTTTGAAACTTCAACGCCAAAATTTCTAATAACTCCAATTATAGTTGCCTTTTGACCAACCTTAACAGCAGCTTGATTTGAACTAACACTTTCCACTGCTAAATTTTCTTTTTCACTATCTGTCACAGGTATAAAAAACACAGCCGTTTTTGCGTCTGTCAAACTCTTTAATTTTTTTGAAAATGAATCGGTAAGATTACCCCAATCACTTTCCTGAAAATCACTAATCACAAAAATCGATTTCTTGGCTTCAGTGTTTTTAAATAAGCTAGTAGCGTAATCAAACCCACCTTCGATATTACTGTTTAAATGACCAGGCCGCATCTTTTTAACGGCTTCTTTTATTATTTCCATATCCGATGAAAACCCACCCATAATCGAAGATGAATATTGATTGAATTTTACAACAGATACACCATAACCTTTTGGCTGACTTGCAATAATTTTCATTGTAAGTTTCTTGGCCGTTTCAAACCGTGTTTCACTGCCTGAAACAGTACCCATAGAATAGGAGTCATCTACCATAATTACGACTTCCCCATGGGCATCTAATAATCCAGATGAATTAAAATTTATGATTGGCCGTGCAACCGCTAACGCCAAAAAGGTAAAAAACAAAATTCTTAATAGCAATAATATCAGATCTTCTAATTGAATTTTCTTGTTTTGCTCCTCTACAATTTCTAATAAAAATTGCATAGCAGCCCATTCCATTTCTTTGACGCGATTTTTTTGAAGCAAATGGATGATGATAGGAATGGAAATAAGTCCAAGACCAGCTAATAATGCAGGGTTTATAAACAAAGGCATTTAGCGAAAACTCTCCTCTTTCTATTATCTGGCTATATGGGTTAATCTTGAAACCATATACTGAAACATCATTTCAGCAAGCGGTTTATTTGTTAAAACTTCTACATATTCGGCACTCGTTCTCTTGCATATATCAATGATTTTGTTTTGATGATTCGTAAACTTTTCAATATATGCCTTACGAATTTGTCTAGGTTGTAACTTTAATTCTGGGTAACCTTCCAAACCAATAAATTTAATACGACCATCCATTGGAAAGTCTTTTTCAAATGGGTCAACCATATGAAACAAAACAATTTCATGGTTGTCATATCTTAAGCGTGCTAAACCATTTGCTAGTTCTTCTGGTTTAATTAAAAAATCAGAAATTATGATAACGATTTCGCGACGACCAATGCGTTCTGCAAATTCCATTAAATTTTTACTAATTCCTGTTTTCTTTGTTGGTTTTAACTCTTCTAATATGTTGTTCATCTTGTAGACTGTAGACAATGAATTACTAGGTCTAATATGCTGAACAATGCTCTCGTCAAAAATGGTACAACCTATTTTATCGCTAGCCTTTGTCACCAAATAAGTCAAACACACCGCTAATTCGGCCGCAAAATCTAATTTCGAAACCTCACCCGATTTAAATCGCATCGATTCACTAGCATCCAAAAACATTTGGCAAACCATGTTTGTTTCGGCTTCATATTGCTTAATAAAATATTTGTCTTTTTTATAATAGACATTCCAATCAATGTGGCGAATATCGTCACCTTGAACATAATCACGATGACCAGCGAATTCCACAGAAAAACCATGAAATGGCGACTTGTGCGCACCCGCACGCGAACCTGCTACTAATCCCTTCGGCGTTAATGGTAGTTTCGCGACTGTTGAAATCGCTTTTTTATTTAAATATTTTGCTAAAGTCTTCATGCACCCTTTTTGTTAAAATATAAACTTAAACCGTTCACTCATTAATTTTGTGGTATTGTTTCAATGAGTTTTTTAACAATCGTATCTGATGTGATGCCTTCGGCTTGTGCCCCAAAATTAGGTGAAATTCTATGACGGAAAACCGGTGCACTCACGGCTGCAACATCTTCTGTTGAAACATGAAAACGACCATATAAAATGGCACGAGCTTTAGCCGCACTAATTAAGGCTAAACAAGCTCTTGGCCCAGCACCAATATTAATCCAATCTTTAATGAAATCTGGCGCACCTTCTTTTTCTTTTCTGGTAGCTCTCACCAACTTAACGGCATATTCTAGCACATGACGCGATACGGGTGCACGCTTAACTAAATTTTGATATTCAAGAATTTCAGTACCACTCACCACCGGCAAAATATCCTCAGATACCCCTGATGTGACTGATTCTGCAATCGTAATTTCTTCTTCGTAACTAGGGTAATCTACATAAATTTTAAACAAGAAACGGTCTTGTTGGGCTTCAGGCAAACTATAGGTACCTTCTTGATCAATCGGGTTCATTGTCGCCATTACGAAAAATGGCTTATCCAACTTATGAACTTTACCACCCACCGAAACTTGTTTCTCTTGCATTGCTTCTAATAACGCAGCCTGTGTCTTAGGTGGCGTTCTGTTAATTTCATCCGCTAGTACAATATTTGAAAAAATCGGGCCAGGTAAAAACTTATAGCTTCTCTGACCATTTACATCGTCTTGAATAATCTCGGTACCCGTAATATCCGAAGGCATCATATCCGGAGTAAACTGGATACGCTTAAAATTCAAATGCAATGCCTGACATAATGAGTTAATCAACAATGTCTTTGCTAACCCAGGAACACCTTCTAATAAACAATGACCTCCCGCAAATACAGAAACCAATAACTGCTCAACAACTTCATTTTGCCCCACAATTTTTTTACTGATTTCTTTTGTAATTTTCTTAAAGCCACGGCCAATTTCTTCAACTTTGGCCTGATCTTGATCTGTGGAAGGCCTGCTAGTATTGCTATGGCTTACGCTCGAACTGGCAATAGCCCCAGACTCAGAAGTATCCGCTGAAAACTTAATCGTACCACCACATTTACATGCTTTGGTCTCTCCACCCTGACGATTGGCTGATTTATATTTTTTTTGACAGGTATCGCATATACCAATTAATTCCATAAATGGCTCCGTGTAAATTAAATATTTTTGATTTTAAAGTTGTTTAATACTCGTAGTTTTAAGTTGCTTAAATCTAGGTATCAAATGCGGTGTGAATAAAAAGAAGATTTTTACTAATTATCAACAATTTGTAAAGAACAAAGATTGCTTTGCTAAAAATTTTAATCTATCTTTTAGCATTAGGTTATACCAAACTTAAACTACATAATTGTTTTACTTTTGCTTCAAATAAAAAATTATGAGTCGTAATCAAAACTCCAAAACAGAAAGCCTAGTATATCAAAAATCGTGAAAAAATGGGTGTCACTTTTGTTGAAAACTAGCCCAAAATTTAAACGGTATTTTTTTAATCTTAGTCTTGGTCTTTTGTATATAAACTGTTTAGATTGATATTTTAACCAAAGAAGGGCATTAAAGAAAGCCCAATTTATAATTTTAAAATTATAAATTGAACTTATCTTGTCTAGTCCTACTTAAATTCGATTAATTCATCTAATTTGAACTTTTCCGTCATCTTTACCCAAAACATTTTTTTTTCATATTTAATGTGTTGAAGAAGAAATATTTATTTTCAAATTGAAAACATTTTCAATTTGAAACTTTATTTTGTTTTTTCTTTTTAATGTTACTCCTAAATAGAGGAATGAAAAAACTTTATCCTAATTTGTCTTTAATTATTCGTTTTCCTTGTCATAATGTTCACCTGAGTTCGTTAGAAAGCGAGAGTGTTGTTTCTAACGCATAAAAAGTCAATTAATTGCTACTTAGAACGATAAAAGCAGCAATGGTATAGGTTTGAATCATAATGTGGCAAATGATTGCTTCATTATGAAGTAAAAAGGTTTATTTTTGCAAACCAAACTCGTTTGGTTTGCAAAGGAATATTTATTAAATTAACAAAAATTCGCACAGGGTTTGTGGCTTTAATTAAAGCACAAATCGTTAAACATCGTAAAGGCTGAAAAGATCTAAACATGGCAGAACTATTTAGACATCTAAGAATGCTTCCAATTACGCATGCAAGCCCTGGGCAATGGGTTACAGGGGTTGAAAAATGCCAAAAAGAATGCTTATTAATGCAACCGAGAAGGAAGAGTCTCGGGTTGCAGTTGTGGATGAAAGGGGTTTACTTGAAAACCTCATCATCGAATCATCAGCTAGAGGACAAATAAAGGGGAATATTTACAAAGCCGTTATTGTAAATGTTGACCCAGGTTTAGAAGCTGCTTTTATTGATTATGGTAGTAACCGTCATGGTTTTTTACCACTCAGTGATGTACAGCAAAAATATTATAATACCAATAAAGAAGTACCTCCGCAAAAAGCTCACGAATATCTAAAAAAAGGTCAAGAAATTCTTGTGCAAGCTGAACGCGAAGAAGTTATGCACAAGGGTGCTGTTTTTACAACATTTCTTTCGCTTCCTGGTCGCTTTATGGTTGTGATGCCCGAAAGCACCGGCGGTGGAATTTCCCGAAAAATCGAAGATGAAAACGACCGCAAAACTTTAAAAGAAACCATCAAAATCTTAAAAAATGATGATGATAACATTGCGATTATTATTCGCACAGCCGGTGTTGGGCATGATGACCAATCTTTAAAAGACGATTATCAAGATTTAGTCAAAGAATACAAAAATATCTTACAGCTTTTTCAAAAGAAAAAAGGGCCAGGTCTCATATTCGAAGACTTAGATATGACGATTCGATGTCTACGCGATTATTTTTCAAAAGATATTGAAGAAGTATACATAGATAGCTTTACGGTTTACAAAAAAGCCATCGAATTTTTCCGTAGATTTATGCCAGAACATTTAAAGTGCGTTAAACAATATCGTGAAAAGCGCCCCTTATTTGCTCGTTTCAATATTGAATCACAAATTGAACAAATGTTCGAAAGAATGTCGCCACTACCATCTGGTGGCACAATATGTATTGACCCAACCGAAGCATTGATTTCAATCGATGTTAACTCAGGCGGAGCAAAATCAGAAGAGGGGCAAGAAATGCTAGCCTTTCAAACAAATGTGGAAGCCGCGGTTGAAGTAGCACGACAATTACGACTTAGAAACTTAGGTGGTTTAGTCGTAATCGATTTTATCGATATGGCCAATCTGAAGTTTCGAAAAATTGTTGAACGCGTTATGCAAGCGGCTGTCAAAAAAGACAAAGCGCGCATAGAAATTAGCCCTATCGGCAAATTTGGTTTGATGGAAATGTCAAGACAAAGAATTAAAGCCAACTTCGGCTCTATTAGCAAAACCCCTTGTCTAGCCTGTGAAGGCAAAGGGTTTCATCGTGCCGTCCCTATTGCCGCATCTTCTGTATTAAGAAAAATTACAGACTTAGCCTTAAGTGCTGGCCCACAAGGCGAAGTGCGCGTCGATGCGCCCGCAAATTGTGCCAATTATTTATTAAATGATAAAAGACACATCCTACAAAAAATTGAAACCGAAAACAACATAAGTATTAAAATTAATATCAACGACAATATACACGCTGGTTATGAAACTATTATCGTAAATAGCCGCAAATCATTAGAAGAAGAAGAAAAACGCGAGTCGATTGCAAAAGAACGCAAAGAAAGATCAAGCTCTAAAATCGGCGGCGATAAATACAAAAAACCAGTTAAAATAAGCTGGAAAATTGGTAACGGAGTAATCGAAGCTAACGAGCTACCTCTTTCTACACAAGAAATCTTAAATGAGCATTTCTACGATATTACCAATCAGAAACCGCCTGTTGTAGAAGAAGCCCCTGCATTTGCTCCGCCGCCAACTACCGGGCCTATTAATGATAGCTCAAAATTTTCAAGAAATAAAAAGTTCAAAAAGAAAATCGAAACCCCAGAAGAAACCTTTCAACCGCTGGCAGAGTCATTCAATTCTTTTGAAGTTGTTTCCCCTATCGAGGAAGCTGAAACTTACGAAACTTTTTGCGAAGTCGTGCCTACTTTGGATAAACCTGATGCCGCACAAAATGACAAAGTAGAAGCTACTGCAGAAACATTAGTAGTGGAAGAAAATATCGAGGCCGCCAAAAACATACCTGCTGAAGTGATAAACGAAAAAATGGAAGTCATGTTTACCAATATAGAATCGGAAAATCACAATTCCTTAAAAGGGGTTGTAGACATAAAAGTTGAGCCAAGCAAAAGTGATGAAGCAATCAATGAAAATAATTTTCAATCTTTTGAAGTAATTGAGAATCCTAACGCATTAAGTAGCACGCAGGAAATTAAAAAACCTAGTCAAAAACCAAATATAGAAAAAGAATTCAAAAAACCAAATCGTGTCAGTAGCACTCATATTTCTGAAGACCTTCAATATTTAGATATAACTCACACTGCAAAAAACTTCGGGGTCGGTCTTATCGTTTCCCAACCGAATACAGAACTTATTTCAAACGACGCACCCACCGAATCTGAATTATCGCAATCGGAAAGCGAAACTAGTGATGAGCCATTTACATCCTTAGATGCTTCAGATGATTATGAACAAAGTGAAGAGCCAGATGAAAATTCAAATCAAGAATCCTCTTCTGAAAACCACGAAAATGGTTTTGCAAAAAGCAATCAACCACAAGATCAAGCACTTGACAATTTTCAACAAAAAGACAGAAGAAATACAGGCGGTCGACCTTTTTCAAGAAGACGCCGTAGATTTCAAAAATCAAGATATAATGGTCAAAGACCACCTAAAAATAGTCCTAACTAATTTTCGAGATGCGGGGTTAAGAAATAATAAATGGAACTTTTTAACAAAATAAAAGAGGCAACAACTTTTATAAAAAAAAAATCTACTGTTAAAACAGCAACACATGGTATCGTTCTTGGCACAGGCTTAGGCGGTTTTTCTAATCAAATAACTAGTAAATGTACCATTCCTTTTAATGAAATCCCTTATTTTTGCAAATCAACTACCCTCTCCCATTCCGGCAACCTAGTTATTGGGAAATTGAAGAACAAGTCTGTAATAGCAATGGAAGGCCGATTACACTTTTATGAAGGGTATAGCCTAGAAGAAATCACATTTCCCATACGCGTTATGAAAGCACTGGGTGTAAAAACACTTTATATTTCAAATGCCTGCGGTGGTATGAACCCGCAATATTCTCTTGGGCAAATTATGTTTATCGAAGATCATATCAATCTTATGGGCGTTAACCCCTTAATTGGGAAAAATGACGATCGACTTGGTGACCGTTTTCCAGATATGCTAGAACCATATTCCAAAGAACACATCTCTAAAGGGCAAAAAATTGCAATAAATTTAGGTTTGCAAACTCAAAAAGGTGTCTATGTAGCCGTCACAGGGCCTAATTTAGAGACAAGAGCCGAATATAGAATGCTTAGATTGTTAGGTGCAGATGTTGTGGGAATGAGCACAGTGCCTGAAGTTATTGTAGCTGTACATGCAGGTATGAAAGTAGTAGGGTTAAGTATTATTACAGATATATGTTTACCTGATGCTTTAAAACCTGTGAGTGTTGCTGAAATCATTAAAGTCGCAGGCGATACAGCACCACATCTCAACAAACTGATTAAAGAAATGATTGAAAAATTAAATTAGATGATAACAACAAGGGAACTATAAATGGCTTTAGATTTATTAAAAGTTATAGATAAAGGGTTAGGCTTTTTTATCGGCAATCGCAATGAACGCGAAATTGAAAAACTGAAAGTTTATGTTCAACAAATTAATGATCTGGAGCCAAAAATAAAAGCACTTGATGATGAACAGCTAAAAGCTCAAACCGTTAAATTACGCGAAAAACTCGCCAACGGTTCTACACTAGATGAAATATTACCAGAAGCTTTTGCGACAGTTCGTGAGGCCTCTGTAAGAGTTTTAAAAATGCGTCACTATGATGTTCAAATGATGGGCGGTATAGTTTTGCACCAAGGCAAAATCGCTGAAATGCGAACGGGGGAAGGTAAAACACTCGTTGCAACACTTCCACTTTACCTAAATGCGCTAAACGGTAAATCCATGCTCGTTACCGTCAACGAATACTTGGCTCAGCGCGACTCAGCCAAAGAAGGTCAAGTTTTCATCTTCTTAGGAATGACTGTTGGAGTTATCCATAGTATGATGTCTCACCAAGACCGCATCGCCGCCTATGAATGCGATATTACTTACGGTACAAATAGCGAGTTTGGTTTTGATTATTTGCGTGATAATATGAAAACGCGTAAAGAAAGCCAAGTGCAAAAATCATTAAACTTTGTAGTAATTGATGAGGTCGACTCAATTCTTATTGATGAAGCTCGAACACCTTTAATTATTTCTGGGCCAACCGAACAAAAAGCCGAGACCTATACATTAGTTGATAAAAAAGTTCGTCAATTAAAAGAAGGGGTTCATTTTAATGTAAGCGAAAAAGATCACTCCGTAGTAATGACCGAAGAAGGAATTGAAAGAATCGAACAATTGCTTGGCGTAGGCGATTTATATAGCGGCAAAAATATGCACCTACCCCACTTCATTGATAACGCTTTAAGAGCCCATCATCTTTTTCATAAAGACCAAGAGTACATGATCGGCGTAGACCCTGAAACGCAGGAAGTCTCAGTTATGATTGTGGATGAGTTTACTGGTCGAACCATGCCAGGTCGCCGATGGAGCGATGGGTTGCACCAAGCTGTGGAAGCAAAAGAAGGTATACCTATCAAAGAAGAAAGCCAGACAATGGCAACCATCACCTATCAAAATTTCTTTAAACTATTTAAAAAAATGTCTGGCATGACAGGTACGGCATTAACAGAAGCAAAAGAATTTTCTATCATTTACAAACTAGATGTTATCGAAATACCTACCAACAAACCAATGATTCGTATGGATATGGATGATTTGATTTACGGAACTAGTAAAGAAAAATACGATGCTATTGTAAATGAAATCTTACTTAATCATAAACTTGGTCGCCCAATTTTGGTTGGTACGGTTGCAATTGAAAATTCAGAGTTAATATCTGGAATTTTAACTAAAAACGGCATTGCCCATAATGTGTTAAATGCTAAACAACATGCACGCGAAGCAGAAATCGTTGCAAATGCAGGTACGCTTGGCGCCGTTACGATTGCCACCAACATGGCAGGTCGTGGTACAGATATTGTGTTGAAGCCATTTACCGTAAATGAATTAGTAGCTCATTGGAAAAAATATGAATTAGCTCCACAAAACCTAGACCCTTCTTCAAAACCCGAAACGATTAACCGAGAAGTCAAAAAAGTTTGGGCTGAAAAATTTTTAAAATTAAACAATGGTGCTTCTGATGAATCGCAAAAAAAACTAGATGATTATTTAAAAGCCCACGGTTTTAGCAGTATTGGCGTTTGCGAAAGTGCTAAAGGCTTAGGTGGGTTATTGATTATAGGTACAGAGCGCCATGACTCAAGACGCATTGATAATCAATTACGAGGTCGAAGCGGTCGTCAAGGTGACCCAGGAGCTTCTCAATTTTACTTGTCACTTGAAGATAATTTAATGCGCATTTTTGGTGGCGATATGATAAAACGCATTTTGCGTAATCTTGGTTTGACGAATGGCGAAGCTATGGATCATCCCATGGTTTCAAAATCAATCGAACGCGCCCAGAAAAAAGTAGAAGACAGAAACTTTAGTATTCGAAAAAATCTTTTAGAATATGATGGCGTAATGGCAGACCAGCGCAAGATTATCTACCGCGAAAGACAACAAATATTAGATGGTGTGGATTTAAAAGATGTTTTTGTCGAGAAAATTAACGACACTATTCAAAATAATGTCGCTACTCATATGAGTGACAATTTGATTGAGGCAGAAAGAAACTACAAAGATTTCATTCTGCAAGCTAAGGCAAAATTTAACATTGAACTTGATATAAATGAAATTAAAGGTCAACCAGAAGCAAAAATTTTTGGCATTTTGCAAAGTAAAGTTAAAAAACTTTATGAAGAAAAAGAAAGCAAAATGATGCCCGAAGCTATGCGAGAATTAGAGCGATTTTTGCTATTACAAGTTATCGACCAAAAATGGAAAGACCATTTACATGCAATGGATCACCTCAAAGAAGGTATACATCTTCGTGCTCAAGCACAAAAAGACCCAAAGGTTGAATATAAACGCGAAGGTTACGAATTATTTATCCTAATGACAAGTGCTATAGTAGAAGATGTCGTTAGTTTAATCCTGCACATCGAAATATCACGACAAGAAGAAAAAGAAATCATTGCTCAATCAGAGAAAAAAGCTGAAAAAGAAATGGTGCTAAACTACGAAGATGATAAAACCGAAACACCTCAACCTTCTGGCATTTTCGAATCAACTCCCATTATTAATAATGCTCCCGCTATTGGGCGAAACGATACTTGCCCTTGCGGTTCAGGCAAAAAATATAAAAAATGCCATGGCAAAGATAGCGGCTAAGAGTTAAAAGCCGCCTCTAGGTGGTGAACCTAAAATTTGCAGGCTCACCATTTTGCCTTATTATTTTTATTGCCTTTTTTATAGCACCAATTATAGCAAATTTAATATTTTTCTAATTTGGGTCAGCTGCCGGCAACGAAGATGATCCTGATTTGTTGTCATTACTTTGGCAATTACCATAAGAAAACAAAATACGCTGAACTGTTACTTAATTATCTTAGATTTACACCTGCAAAGCACCGCTTGTTTGATTGCAGTTTCATTAAAATTAGGTAACATGGTCAAGCATTTTATCATTCACAACTAACAATAGAGCAGGTATTATGATCAGAAGAAACCCTTCAGGAGACTTACCCGTAATTGCAATTTCAGCTTTTGTAGACCCCACTGCAATCCTTTGCGGCAAAGTCATTGTCGAAGATAATGTATTTATTGGACCTTATGCCGTCATTCGAGCTGATGAAGTAAATGACGATGGCAGTTTAGAGCCAATTGTCATTGGGGCTGATTCTAATATACAAGACGGGGTAGTGATCCATTCAAAATCGGGTGCAGCAGTTAAAATTGGCAAAAGATGCTCCATTGCTCATAGAGCGATCGTGCATGGGCCTTGCGAAATCGGCGACGACTCGTTTATCGGCTTCAATGCCGTTTTATTTAATTGCTTTTTAAAGTCCAAATGCGTTATTCGACATAATAGCGTAATCGAAAATGCTCACCTTCCAGAAAGCTTCCATGTACCACCAACTACTTGGGTGCACTCTGAAACCGACCTAGATCTTATACCAAGAGTTACCCCTGATGTAAGAAATTTTTCAGAATCAGTCGTAAAAATGAACAATCATTTTGCTAAAGCTTATAAAAATCTACAAAATGAATTTTGACCTATTCCAAGAACATTTTTAAAAATTAAAAACCTCGAATTCAAGAACACTTACTTAAGTTTCGTTGCAAAAACTGTAACAGCCCAACTAAAAATATGTTTTTGCCAATATCTGGCAAAAACACCTGTCCAAAATTGCACGACTCTCAGACATAGATTTGCAATTCCTTCTAATTGGTATGGGGTCTACACCTGTCCAAAACTGCACAGATATTTTGAGACCCACCAAAACATAATTAAAATCTAATATGACTAAAAATCGTTACCTCCTCGGCAACAAGTGCTTTTACACACAATTTGTAAAAAATTTATCTAAACTCGTCTGTGAATTCTGAACAGGTGCGATCTCTTTTATACTTTAAACTAAAAGAATGTCAAGTTTAAACCAAAGCCTGTCATAAATGTTTGCTTTTATTTTGCAATAATTTAACTTTTAGTCTTTCTGTCAATCATAAAAAATCTCCTGGTTTTCGCAAAGTTAGAATGTCCCATTCCAATGGCTTGATAAGCAGTAATTATAATAAAGTGGTATAACAACAATAATTACCAAGTGCAACATCAGACTTAAAACTAAGGAATATATCCGCAAAAATTTTTAAAAGAATGAAAAAAAGTAGCGTTTTAAAAAAAACTGTTTATATTGACATGTCTGATAAAAAACTAAGCCATGAAAAATATCAGGGTTCGTTCGAAGTATCTGTGCTCAGAAAAATACTTCAAAAAAATGGCAATTGTTTCGTTCGACATTTTATAACAATCCATTAGATATCAATTGATATAAAAAAATAACAACAGGGTAATTTTATTATGAAAGATTGGTACTTAGGGTTAGACATTGGCACAAATTCGGTTGGTTGGTGTGCAAGCGACAAAGAATGCAATATCCTAACAAAAAACAGTAAACTGCAATGTGGCACAAGGCTATTTAATGACGCACAGGATGCCAGCGAACGCCGTGTATTTCGTTCTACAAGACGACGATTCGCAAGGCGTAAAATGCGTATCCATTTACTACAAAATATATTCGATAGTGCCATCACGACAAAAGATGCATCCTTCTTTATTCGCATGAATGAAAGCTACAGACAGGACAATAACGGTAATGGAATCTATCCTCTCTTTATGGATGCAGGTTTCGCCGACAGAAATTATTATTCGAAATTCCCAACAATCTATCATTTGCGTAAACATCTTCTTGAAAATGACGAAACCGACCCGCGATTGCTTTATTTGGCATGTCACCATATTATTAAGTATCGGGGGCATTTTTTATTTGAACGCTTTAATACAGACAGTGGCAATGATGGCTATGCGGAGATATTGGCAAGATTCGGCGAGAACACTACCCTTGAAAGCTTACAAGATAATAAAGGAATCTATGCCGCACTCAAAGGCAATAAAATTCAGCTCGAAAAGATATTTGTCGATGATAACGACGACATAAAAGAAAAAATTTCAGCTATCAAAGACCAACTTACCAAAGACTACAACTTCAAAAATGAGAAGTTTGAAGAATTACAAAAAGTCGCAAACAGCATTCTTTCAGATGAACAGAGCGATTATGTCCTCCGCCTTAAAAACCTATATGACCGCATACAACTTGACGACATCCTCAATGGCAGTCAAAATATTCCCTCTGCAATGGTTAAGCATTACGACGAACACAAAGCAGATTTAAAATTATTAAAGGCATTCATCAAAACAAACTTGCCCAAAGAATACGACAAAGTATTCCGTAAAAATGGCAACTATTCAAACTATGTTGGGCTAAATAACACCCGCAACAAAGAAACGAACTCCCACGACAAAAAATGTAAAACGGATATAACGACTATCAACTATGAAGAATTTCTGAAGAGTATAGCCTCTGTCATAGACAACGCAAAAAACAAAGATAACTACGATCACCTTAAAAACAAAATAGATAAACAAACTCTCTGCCAGAATCACAACACCAAAAACAACGCCTATCTCCCCTATCAATTACAAGAGGCCGAATTAAAAAAAATCCTTGAGCGGCAAAAGGATAACTTCCCGTTTCTTGCAAATACGGATAAATACGGCTCGGTTACGGATAAAATTATTTCTCTGCTCACATTCCGCATACCGTATTATGTTGGGCCATTATCAGAAGCACATAAAGGGAAATTCACTTGGATTGAAAAGAAAAAGGGCCATGAGGGCGAGAAAGTCCTCCCTTGGAATTTTAGCGAGATTGTGGACACCGAGGCAAGCGGTGAGGCATTTATTACCCGTATGACGGCAAAATGCACCTATCTAAAAAACGAAGATGTTATCCCGAAAGCATCCTTGCTTTATCAACGGTATATGTTACTCAATGACCTGAACAATCTCAAAATTAACGGCAACCGTATATCACAAGACTTAAAACAACTCCTGTTTCATGGTATCTGCCAAGAAGAAACATCGCTTTCAAAGACAAAAATCAAAGAATATCTTGCGAGTAAGGGTAAAATCCAAAACTCAGATACCGTCGGCAAAGAAAACGAAAACGACACAGCATTTAACTCCTCCCTGTCATCTCTAATTAAGCTTAAACGCATTCTTGGTGAGAGCTACGATGAAGAAATGTGCGAAAATATCATCAAATGGCATACGGTTTTCGGCGATGAGAAAAACCCTGTTGTCTATAAAATCAAAACCGTCTACGGCGGAAAATTAACTGATAACCAAATAACGGAACTAAAAAAAATCAGCTTCAAGGGATGGGCACAATTTTCAAAGAAGTTCTTAAACGGCATTGTCACGACTTCAAAAAAAACAGGCGAAACAGCACTTACCATCATCAAAATTCTTGAAGAAACAAATCTGAATTTAATGGAAGTCATAAATAGCCAAAGCTATACGCCAACCTTCATCGAAACCATCGCAAAAGAAAATACCAGAGATACTTCTAAACTCGATTATGACGGGCTTGTGGCAGATTTATACTGTTCACCAACGGTTAAACGGTCAATTTGGCAAGCAATTCTAGTCTGTAAAGAGCTAGCAAAAATAAACGGCTCTAAACCGAAAAAAGTGTTTATTGAAGTAACTCGTGGTGAGGACAAGAAAAAGAAAGGTAAGATGACACAAAGTCGTCTTTCGCAAGTTAAAACCTTGCTTGAAAAATCTGTCAACGATAGCCAAGATATTGGCAATCTTTTAGAAGAATTAAACCAAAAGAAAGAAGATGAACTCCGTTCTGACAGATATTACCTCTACTTTACGCAACTTGGTAAATGTGCGTATTCAGGCAATGCTATTGATTTATCAAGACTCCAAGAAAATCTTTACGACATTGACCATATCTATCCCCAAAGCATCATAAAAGATGACAGTCTAACAAACAGAGTGCTTGTGCAACGCTCCCATAACGCAGACAAAAGCGACACTTACCCTATTAAATCAAGTATTCAAGACCAAAGAAGAGACTTTTGGAAAATGTTGCAGAGAAAAGGACTAATCTCGACTGAAAAACTCCGCCGTTTGACCTGCACGCAATCGCTTACCCAAGAACAAGTCGGTGCATTTATCAATCGCCAACTTGTTTCAACCAACCAAGCGGTGAAAGAAACAGCTAACGCACTCAAACTCTTGTTCGGCAATGACACAAAAATTGTTTACAGCAAAGCAGGCAATGTCAGCGAATTCAGACACACATACAACCTCGTAAAATGCCGAGAAGTCAACAATCTTCACCACGCTCACGATGCCTATCTCAATATCGTCGTCGGCAGTGTATGGGACAGCGTTTTAAGCGAGTGTAATTTTTGGAAAGAAACGGGAGCAAATACAGACAAAGGCATCGACAAACTGTTCAAATACGACATTGACGGCATTTGGAAAGTCGCTTACCTCGAAAAAATCAATGCGTATCTTTTCGATAATAAAAAATATCTCGGAAAATACCCTGTAACTTTTCGTCCATATATAAAAAAAGGGGCATTTTATGACCAAACCATTCACCCGAAAGGCAAAGCACAGTTCCCTCTTCGCAAGGGTTTACCAACAGAACAATACGGTGGTTACAAGACAGGCACAAACGCTTACAACTGCGTCATTGAGCATGATGATAAAAAAAAAGGGCGTATTCGTGAGGCATTCTCTTTGCCTGTACGGTATCTCATTCAATATTCAGAAGATGCACTGTACGAAAAAATCGCCAAAGAGAAAAATCTTTCAAACCATAAAGTTATCGTAAAGCGTATTCTGATTGATGCCGTGCTTGAAGTAAATGGCTTCCGCTATCTTGCCAGAACAGGTGACTTGCAATGCCCCGCAACCGTCGAATGGATGCCTGACAAGCAGACAATTCGAATCATCCATGACATTGTCAAATATCTCAAACTTGTGACAGACAAGCAAATTACGCCCAACATAGAAATAAAAGATGATATAATTTTTGCAGGCAGAGAGAAAAATAAACACCAAAAAGAAGGCAAGGTCATCAGCAGAGAGAACAATCTTAAAATCTACGATGCCATAATCGAACAGATCAAAAAGCCATTTTTTGCACAATATCCTTTTGCGAAAAAAGTTTCGGAGGGCACAATAAGCAGAAAGATATTTGATGATCTATCAACTCATCAGCAAACGGAACAATTAATCGAGATGCTGAAAGCAATAACATTTAACGGTAAAAATTTTGACGCAACTAAAATAGGTGGTAAATCAAACGAAACTCCTGTTTATAAAGTCACATCTATTTACGATAAAAACATATACATGATTACACAGTCTGCTACTGGTTTGTTTGAAAGTAAAATAGAAATAAACAAAAAGAACAACTAAAGACTGTTCTAAGCTAGTTGGTAAAAATATAGATATTTAATACCATTCAGATAATTTATATTTCTACTACATCAAAACGAAATTTTCATCCATCTTGGAGAGTTTTTATGGCTGGTTTCAGAACAATTGTAATTAATAAACGCTGTAAATTGGAATCTCAGCTCGGGTCAATGGTCATTCGTTCTGAAACTGAGGAGCGAGTTCATATTGCTGAAATTGAAACACTAGTTATTGAGAGTACGGCAGTAGCCTTGTCATCATCCCTCATTGCCGACCTAACAGAAAGCGGGGCAAATATCATCTTTTGCGACAAGAAACACCTGCCCGCAGCAGTGTTCACGCCCGTTCACGCACATTTCAGGGTATCCAAAAACATAAAAGACCAAATTGCTTGGACTGACGAACGCAAAGCACAATGTTGGAAATGGATTATAAAAGAAAAAATCCGCCAACAAGCCTTGCATTTGAAAGCACTTGGTGACACGGACAATCATGAACTTCTTATGAATTACAGCCGTGAGATTGAAGATGGTGACAATGAAAATTACGAAGCACGAGCGGCAAGTGTATATTTTCGTTCGGTTTTTAGCAAAAGTTTCAACAGAAACAATGCTTGTTTTGAAAACGAGGCACTAAATTACGGTTACACCCTACTTATGGCGACATTCGCAAGAGAAATTTCCGCTTGCGGATACTTAACCGAACTCGGGATTTGGCACTGTGGCGTTGAGAATGCATTTAACCTCGCAAGCGATTTAATGGAACCTTTTCGTATTGCTGTTGACAGAATGATTACCACTATGCCTGAAGATTGTAAATCAAGTTACAAACGCTATATGCTAAAGCTGATGTATTGGAGGATTATCATCAACAACGAAAACCAAAGTCTTGTGCCGACCATCCGAATTTACCTGCACAGAATATTTCGATTTATGAAGCTTGAAGTCGATGACATTTTTGGTATAGAGTTCTTACTAGGTGAAAAGGATGAGCTATAGATTTATGCGAACAATAGTATTTTTTGACCTACCAACAGAAACCCCCGAAGATAAACGCAACTACAGCCGTTTTCGCAAGTCTCTTATCAAGGACGGGTTTATTATGTTGCAATATTCCGTTTATTGTAAATTAGCAATAAATAAAACCGTTGCAAAGCAAGTTCGTATGCGACTAGAACAAAATAAGCCGACAGTCGGTAATATTGCCGTCATGGAAGTTACGGAAAAACAATTTGCAGAAATTACATTTATTCTTGGTAGCAAGAAAAGTAATATTCTTGACACAACAGATCGATTGACAATTTACGACGAGGAATAATCATGATGAACTTGACTCTTTCAAAATATGGCATCGAACCTAATATTTCAATATCTGAAACTCATTTCTTTACACTCTCCATCGAAAACAAGGCATATTTGCTATCGGTGTTGTCCGAATTGCGAACGCAAACAGAAGATGGTAAAGAAGGAACATTTCACCTCTTATTAAACGATAAGGAGCTAAATCTTGAAAAAAGCGTTTCCATCATATTCGATTTTACCGACATTGACTTTAATTCAAAAAAAATCACGAATCAGATTATTAAAAAGTTTACAGACTTTTTGACATTTGGTGAACAGTTAGAAAATCTGTCAAAACTCGAAAGTTTAGTCTTAAACATGGCGGAAGACTTTCGTATTTCAAGTGGGTTGAATGTCGAATACGATACTGTTATGAATGGTACGAACCTAGCAAAAGTTTGCTCGCTAAGAATTGCAGACAGAGGCAGATCTCTGCTTGAGCGACTTTGCGAGTATGTAAGTTTGATTTGTGACCTCAAGCCATTAAAGCTTTTTGTTCTAGTTTTCGGCAAACAATTTCTGATAGAGCATGACTTGCAAGTTTTATACAAATATTGTGCTGATATAGGCGTTAGATTGCTTGTAATTGAAGGAGTGGACAAAACAGAGAGATTACCAAATGAAATGCGACTAATCATAGACGAAAGTTTATGTTCCTTTACCCAAGGGCACGATGAAATTTAATCTTGACAAAAAAATGAATTAAAATATAAACAAGTTCTCATCTGTCTAATTTTGCACGACGAGTTTAGATAAATTTTTTACACATTGTGGGTTAAACCCACCCGTTGCCGAGGAGGCAACTTGGCTAAAGATCAGAATCTGATCTTAGCAATTTGACTTGATGGTTTCTCGAAACACCTGTGCAATTTTGGACAGGTGTAGACCAACTTTTTAAAAAGGATTAACATGAAAACAAGTCTGAGAGTCGTGCAATTTTGGACAGGTGTTTTTGTTATAGAGATAGGCACAAAAGATTCCTTTGCCCTCTATTACAAGTCTTTATATAAAAAATATTTTGTGCATAACTTGGTACCCATTTTGAAATGAGTACCGTCAGCAATAAAGTAAACTATTTAGATTCTGTCGTTGAAGGAACTGAATCTGTCGGTTTATCTTCCCCTTTTAAATATTTCGGCAAGCTTAAACCAGCCATATTAAATAAATCATTTAATGGAGGTACTGTTTTCATCATGCCGGATACAAAATTGGCGGTGGACCCATTTCCATTTTCATTAGAACCATTGCCTGAATCCCATACGACAATTTTATCAATTTTGATATTTTTAACGGCTTCGACTTGAGTTTTAACCAATTCAGGTAATTTTTCAATTAACAGTAATTGGAACGCTTTTGAAGGATCACCGCCAGCGGCATTTACTACTGATTTATACCCATCTGCTTGTTTAGTCAAAATTTCATACAAACCTCGCGCCTCTGCATCCATTTTCAAGAAAAGAGCATCGGCCTCCCCTTTTGCACGCTCTCTAAACGATTCCGCTTCCGCTTGAGCCACAATAATGGCCTTCTGTTTTGAAATTTCTGCATTAACGATAACATTGGCAATTTGTGTCGAGCGCTCTCTTTCGGAACGGGCTAACTCAGCTTTTTGTTCAGCAACATAAGACTCTTGTAAAGCTTGGGCTTGCTGTACCTTTTCAGAGGAAATAGCACGCCTCAAAGCTTCAGCTTCTCTTTCTCTTCTAATGGCTTCCGAATCGGCAATTAAAATTTTAGCTTCATTTTCCCCTTGTATCGCCACCGCATTCGCTTCCGATGTCTTTACGCGGGTATCTCTATTGGCCTCTGCTTTACCTACAGCTTCATCCTTTTGGGCCAACGCAATACTAACTTCTCTAGACTTGTTTGTATTTGCAATTTTAACATCGCGATCTCTGTGAGTTTCGGCAATCTGAGTATCTTTTTCACGGTCGGCTAAGGCTTTACCCGTTTCACCGATTTTCTCTTGCTCGGCAACACTAATCTTTGCTTCATTGATCGCTTTAGCCGCTGCCTCTTTACCTAAAGCTTCGATATAGCCAGATTCATCTTTAATATCCGTAACATTCACATTGATTAATTTCAAACCAATTTTCTTCAATTCGCTATCAACATTTTTTGAAATGTTATCCAAGAACTTATCGCGGTCCGAGTTAATTTCTTCAATAGTCATAGTCGCTATCACCAAACGCAATTGACCGAAAAGAATATCTTTTGCTAACTCTTGAATATCGCTATACGACAAACCCAACAAACGCTCTGCAGCTGTATTCATTGTGTCAGAATCAGTCGAAATGGCAATGGTAAATCGACACGGAACATCAACTCGAATATTTTGCCGACTCAAAGCATTTGTTAGATTTGCTTCAATCGACAAAGGCTTCAAATCAAGATACGCGTAATCTTGAATTACAGGAAAAATAAAGGCACCGCCACCATGTATACAGCGAGCAGAAGACCCACCGGTTCTACCATATACAACTAGTATTTTGTCCGAAGGACATCTTTTATACCTCGACACTAAAGTCAAAACAAGCACGAACATAACTACGATAAAAACAATTAATACAAATGCGGGAGAAAAAATATCTACCATTTTAACTTTCCTTTAAACAGGTTTAACTACAACTATACTTTGACCTTCAACTCTTTCTACTGTTACTACGGAACCGGTTTCAATTTTTTGATCTACTTCCGTAATCGCCTCTAACTCTCTTACCGAACCTTTTACACTAATCATAATCTTGCCAGTGCCATTTTTATTTGCGGGAATAGCTAAATATACATTTGCCGTTTTATGAATCGTATCTTCCAATTTAAAAGAATTGTCTTCGGAAAGTTTTTGAACTTGATTCAAAACAATAAAAAAGACAGATATAAAAACCAAGCCAACAACAACAGAAACTGCCATCAAAACTGATTGACTTTCAATCACCTTATAACAAGAAATACCTGTCCAAGAAAAGCCTAACAAGAAATTAACAAGGTTTCTCAAAGAAAACAATTGAAAAGGCGCGTGTACATCTTCTAAATGACCACTAAAATCAGCACCAATACCATCTGCGGCATCTGACCCAATAAAAGTCAAAATTGTTTGCACAACAAAAATAATTGAAGCTGGAATAGCAATAATCCAATATAGTTTCAAAAATGGGGTTAATTCTGAAAACCATTCCATTGATACTACCTTCCAATAAGACTTAAAAATAAATACGGTCGAATCATACCTTTCGTTAAGTATTTGTCAACACAGTAATTCTTCAAAAGAACTTTTGATTTCTAATGAAAAAATCCTTTTTCGTTTAATTCAGATTAAATCTTAATTCCCATTTGCCATTTTTTTAAAGCAAGGGCCTTTACGCGCCCTTGCCGAAATATTATTTAGGTGTGATTTTAATTATTTTCCCACTTGGCTTGGCTAGTGTTCCAGGAAATAATATATTAACCACTTGGTCAAAATGATTCGTAAAATAAACCTCTAGGCCGGCTTTAATATATGCTTTTAATTCTTCAAAAGAACTTTTATTTTCTAATGGGAAAATTAATTTTTTAATACCAACTCTTTTGGCGGCAATTGTTTTTTCTTGAATGCCACCAATTGGTAAAATTCTGCCGTTTAAAGTTAATTCTCCAGTCATGCCAATATGACCATCAACCCCTTTTTGTAAACATAAACTATACAAACTCGAAGCCATAGTAATACCTGCTGATGGACCATCTTTCGGAGTGCCACCTGCAGGGACATGCAAATGAATACTTGTTTTCTTAAAGAATTCTTTATCACCACCATACCGTTCTATATTAGCCATAATAAAAGAATAGGCGATTTTTGCAGATTCCATCATTACATCGCCTAACTGCCCCGTCAATTTAAAATCACCTGCTTTTAAATCATTGCTTGTCACAATCGATTCAACTGTTAAATTGGCACCACCATAACTTGTCCATGCCAGCCCATTAATTTCACCTGGTCTAATATCTTTAGGAATTAAATCATCCACATAAAAAGGCTCACCCAACATTTCGTGAACCAATTTTTCAGTTACCGCTACAACATGATGGCCCTTTTCGGCACATTTTGCCGCAGCAAAACGACAAATAGAGCCAATTCTTTTCTCCAGATTTCTGACTCCAGCTTCTCTTGCATAACCATTAATGATATATCTAATCATAACATCCGAAATCTTTAGATCTCTTTTCTTTAAACCATTTCGTTGTAATAATCGAGGAATCAAATGATTTTTACAAATTTTAATCTTATCTTCTAATATATATCCGCTCATCCTGACAATTTCCATACGATCTAACAATGGCTCAGGAATTGACTCTAAAATATTTGCCGTGCAAATAAACAACACATTGCTTAAGTCAATTCGCACATCCAAATAATGATCATGGAATTCGCCGTTTTGCTCTGGGTCAAGAGCTTCTAATAAAGCTGACGATGGGTCACCGTGTGTGCCTGAAGAAAGCTTATCAATTTCATCTAACAAAATAACAGGGTTTTGCTTCTCTGTTCTTTTTAGAGCCTGCATTAACTTACCCGGCATAGCCCCAATATAGGTTCGCCTATGACCTTTTATCTCAGATTCATCTTTTAAACCACCCACAGAAAAGCGGTAAAATGGACGACCTAAGGCACGAGCGACAGATTTACCAAAACTTGTTTTACCAACACCTGGGGGCCCACAAAGACAAATAATTGCCCCTTTGGTTGAGCCTAATAATTTACTGGCTCCAATAAATTCTAAAATACGCTTTTTGGCATCATCTAAACCTTCGTGATCTTCATTAAGAACTTTTCGAGCAGTCTTGATATTTAGGTGTTCTTGGGCCATAGCACCCCAAGGCAATCGAAGTAGCCATTCTAAATAATTAACGGTCAAGCCATATTCAGGCGAACTGACTTCAATAACCCCTAATTTATCTAATTCCTCATTTATTACCCCTACCGCTTCTTCCGTTAACTTTTTACTCTTCATTAATTCACGGTATTTTTCAAGCTTGACGCTTTTTTCATCTTTTTCTAAACCAAGCTCTTCTTTAATTTGCTTAAGCTGTTCACGCAAAAAAAATGATCTTTGACTTTCACCTATTTTTTCTTCTACCTGATTTTGAATTTTTTCCTTTAATTCAGCAACTTCCAACTCTTTAGAAACAATATATAGCGTTCGTTTTACCCGTTCCTTTACATCTTTCATTTCTAGTAATTGTTGTAACTCATGTCCATCATTAGAAGATAAAACTGCAACAAGGTCTGCCATAACTCCTGGGTCTTCAGGCAACCCACCCGCCAACATATTCTTCATCTCGTCTTTAAAGGCAGGGTTTAATTTAACTAAACTTTTTAATTTACTGGTAATTGCCATGCGCATGGCTTTTAATCGGCTATTTTTTAGGGCTAATTTATCGTCGCGATAAACTACCTTTGCCAAAGGTACCTTGCTTGTGACATTGTAACTTCGAATTTCAAATCGTTTTAAGCAATTGACCAAGAAAAACTCTTCGCCATTGGCATTTTTTACACTATTAACTATCTTGCCAACAACACCAACCTTCATTAAATAGGGCGCTTCTACATCTTCGGTTTTTTCCTCATCAACTAAAACTAACCCAATACATTTTTTCTTACTGTTTGCGGCTATCGTAATGGCGTGTTGAAATTTACCCGGAGGGAAAGAAACTGGCACTAACATTCCCGGGAAAAATGGCTTAGGATGCACTGGCAACACAATTAAATCTGAAGGTAAACTAGCTAAATCTGCTTCAAATGTTGAGTCTAAGCTTTCTACATTTATTTCAAATTCAAAATCTTCCGTTTTGATTTTTGTCATTACTTCATTCTGCCTTATAATAATTGTTATTAATCTCTCATTTTAACTGTTGCATTGTAACTCAATCATATTTCAAAGTAAAGCCTTAGCACTACTTCCGTCAAAATTCACTGCATGTTTCAATTCAAACTAGCACCCTAACCCAATTTATTTCCTATTACAAAAGGTTTCTTTTCAGAGATTCGATAAAAAGTTCTAAATTCATTATTCTGTTCCAAAATAAAGGGAATTCTTGAACTAGATTTACCTAGAAAAACGGAAAAAAATCCCTTTCTTAGTTTGAGTCTATATAATGATGTCAATTCAATACATTTTCAGGGAAATCCTTTGACAAAAAACTATATCTTTATCATTTTTGCTTTCTTCCTGTTTTCTGCTTTTCAGAATCTATCAGCCCAAGAAGATTCTGATTTCGAAAAAGTTGATGAACAAAGTGCAAAATTAAGAGCTAATATCAAAGCGTTTTATATGCCGGTTTTTAGTATTCGACCGCCTAAAGACAAAGCTATTTTTTATAAAAATCAATTAACTACCGACATTAAAAACGGCTATGGGTATGGTTTATATTTAGGCTTAGATATTGTCGATAAGTTTGACTCTGAAACGTTTAGTTTTGGGTTTGGGTTTATCCTCCAAGAATCTAAACATGATTCCGACTTAAATCTCTATCAGTTAAAAACAAATTCCTTATTATTCGAAGTGAATCTATTTCATACCTTCTATAGAAGCGAAAAACTGGATATTATTCAGCAATTCGGAATTGGTGGCGGCGGAGTATTCTTTAACTATGATAAAGATCGAGAAGATTTTTATAGTGGTATGGGGGCATTTCGATACATAATGAATTTTGAATTCTATGGCAGATGGTGTGCAGATATAGGTGGCGGTTTGTTTTTGTGGGGACAACCAAGTGAAACATTGGGCTACGGAGGCTTTTTTACCATTTCCATTGGCTGTCGTTTCTAGCGATTATTTAAACTTCATCAATAAAAAACTTTAGACTGGCAAAAAAATAACTCAAATCATCGCAAATCTTTACATGGAATTCTCCAGATAAATTAAAAATATTTTGTGTAACTTATGAGTTTTAATATGGATCTACAATCGTCACCTCGCAGACAATTAATATTAAATGAAATGCAAAATTTAGCTAATAACAATATTGGTTGCGCAAACTGCCAAGGCCCTTGCTGTACCTACGAAGCGAACTCGATGCAAATCACCGTTTTAGAAGCTATTGAAATCATTCAATACTTAAAAGAAAATAATCGAATCGACTCCAATTTAATTAGCAAATTACAAAAGACTATCGCCAATTATCGTTTAGATTCCTACCAAGGAACAGGCAAAACTACCATTCGCAAGTCGTATACTTGTCCCTTTTTTAATGAGACTACCAGAAAGTGCACCATTTCGCGACAATCCAAACCAATTGGCTGTTTAGGTTTTAACCCCATTGAATCGGGTATAACAAATGGTGGAACTTGCAAAAGCAATTTAGAATTACTAAAAATACGCGAAAACGATTATTTAAAATTAGAAAAAGAGCTAAACACTCACTTAAAAAATGAACTCGCTATTTTTTGGGAAAAAGCACCTATACCGGTTGCCGTGCTAGAAGTTTTAAACGCATCTTCTCGATAACTAAAATTTTGTGATATCAAATTGGGTTGAAGTGATTTTTGTTTTTTCGCAAGTCCCGTTTTAGACAGAGTATGGGCAAATTATACTTTACAGCACTAAAGTCTGTATAAATTTTCTGTTAGTGGTATATCTGACTTTAACAATAAAAAGCCATACATTTTCCAATGGCCGCCTTGACGAATATGCTCAATCCCCATTTTTTGCAAAGAAGTTGTTGGTAAAAAGTTTTCGATATCTATATTGACAGAACCAAATACTCGTTCAAAAAACTGGTGATCATTGGCCTTGGGTATTGGTAATAAATAACCTGATTTTTGAAAAATGGCAATATTGCTTTGAGGTAAATATTTTGCAATAGTTGGGTCCATAAACCAAGTTGTCGTCATAAAACAATTAAAACTTATAGCAGGAAAATAGGTTTGAAAAAAATCTATTGCTGCAAGTAATGATTGATCTAACAACTCTTTTTTCAAAGCACCAGAGGCAGGAATATGCAAAGCTAAAACAGTGGAGTTTGGGCAAAGTATTTGCACCCAATCTTTTTTTTCCAATGATCTTATTTTGTCAGTAATAAAACCATGCGGGTTTACTACGAGACCAGAAATTGATTTTTCGTCTTCATAAAAATCAGTTCGATATACATCCTTCTCAATCAACCCATTACATCCGTTAAATAAACCATCTTTTCGAACTTCTAGACCTTTATTAACCATCACCAAAAGTTGATTTGTTTGATGATTGCGAAAACCAAAATAAGGTAATGGATTCTGTCTAGGTTCATATTGCAAGCGCCCAATTTGAAAAGTTTTCAAGTTTAAATGATTGCATAACCAACCTAATTCGGCAAGCCCATACTTTTGATGTTTCCCGAAATAATCTTCTACCCAAATTTTAAAATCCACTAGCAGGTCTATCGCATATTGCAAAGGAATTTTCAAGCTCTCATATCTCTCTAACATTAATGGCACATTAAAAATAAACACATACATTTCAAAAGCTTTCGCATAAACATGCTTTTCTTCAGGCACCACTGGCCATTTGCTTTTATCAATATTTATATAATTTTCTATTGCTCTTCGCCCCAAAACCAAAAGCTCTTTTAGTTCAGGTATATCTTGCAGCAACTGCAAACCACTTTTAAGATAATCCTTTAAAGTTGCTTCCAAACCCAAAAATTTATATGACTTTTCTAAAAAATCTTCATCAATATTAGGAATAATTTTATCACTGCCAGGTAGGGAAACTATATATTCAAGGTAGGCGATTGAATCGATTTGATTAGATGATGTTAAAAATTCTTTAAGTTGCCCAGATAGCATAAAGATTTGTTCAAAAATATTTTTATCTAAAATTCATTATTTAACTGAAGTTTTTTATCTACTTGAATCTTTCGGAAAATTTCCTGTAAAACGACTGTAGCATAACTGCCTGATGGCAGAAAAAAAGACAATTTTGCTTTGTCTTCTGAGACTTCTTCAAAAGAAATATCTGGGATTTTAATCATAATGGGGCGGCGTGACCCTTGAAATTTTATTTCATCTTTTGCGCTAGCAAAGTCTTCGCGAGTTACACCAGCATCGGCAAGCACCTGATCTTCTATCGCAAGAGGCTCGTCACGCGCGGGTATCATTTTGAAGCCAAATAAAGGCCCTCCTATATGTATCTCGCCAGAGTCCAATCTTTTGTTTTCAACAACCGGATCTTCTACTATAAAGGGAGCTAAATTACTTGCTAGTAAAGCAACATCCCCTTTTAATATCTGTAAACCCCTATTGATTCGCTCTGAAGCAACTAGATTAAACAAATACGATTGGGAGGCATTAAATAAAATTTCTCTAGTCTTGCGATCACATTTTAAATAGGCACGCTTCTCTTTATTATCCCCTTTTTGAAGTTCTTTAATCATTTTTCGTTCATTAAAAAAATATAAAGGAAAAGTATCAAAAGACTTCTGCAAATCACCCTTTTCAAAATATTCACGGGCTTGAAATGCTTGTTTATTAGCTTCGTTTGTTGGGTCGCCAATGATTAGCCGGCAAGCTTCTTTAAAGTCTTTTTTTAAAACACTGATACCCGCGAGATGGTTGTTAAGTCGACTGCCAAATCTTTGAAAACCAAAGTAATTAGGGAAACCCACTTGGCGAAATGCAACTAACTTTTTTTCAAGTTTTTCTTGGTAGTTTTTCTCAAGATTCTCTAAGTTTAAAATAAAACGATTACCCTTTAAATGACCAATCTTGATTTTGTTTTGATGCCTACCTAAAAATTTCATGGTAAATCCACCCGTTTTTATTTCTGGGGCATCTTTACTGGTCATTCTAATGGATACCATCTGACTGGTTACGGCATGTTTATCTTTTAGGCCAGCATAACCAATATCAACTTCACTAATATTTAAATATTTCGCCAATTCTGAAATGCAAGCCATTGTTGTTCGATTTCTTTTTTCTAGTGTATAATAACAATGCTCTCCGCTACCCATCGGCTCATAAAGCGGAATTTCTTGCACGATAAAATCTTCTGGCTCAACGCCTAAATTCCCAGAAATCCCATCTGTTTTATTCTCTTTTTGCAACATACCCAATTTTGTGAAATTAGAATCAATAGACACTTTATTCATCTCTAGTAAGAATTAAACCAGTTTTTGTCTTCAACGAAAACTGTTTAATGAATTCATTTATTTTTAAAATATTTTTTAAATTAGCTCGATGGGAAACAGACATAATGACTACGCCGTGATTGAGCAAAAATCGGTTAACTTCAGGAAATTGAGAAATCGTTGGGGCGTCAATTACAATAACCGAAAACCGACTCATACTTTCCATGATTGCATCTAGTAGTTGAGTAGAATTTAACATTTCAAAAGGCGCATCTACCTTATTGCCTCTCGGCAAAACGGTAAATGATTCTTCCATAGGTGCATAGTAAGCTGTATCTAAATCACACTCGTTTAGAATATAATCCGAAATCCCTAGGGTTACGCTACGCTGGGAGTTTGGAATAAAATTATTTGGCATATCACACCAAGGGTCAATCTCCATCAATAAAACTTTACTGTGTAATCGACTAAATGATTTTGCTAGTGACGCTGCAACAATCGATTTACCTTCTTCTTGCCCCAATGATGTACAGAGAATAATTAAGGGGCGTTTTTCAGTATTTAAACTAGTCAGAATTCTTTCTCTAAAGGAATCTATTTGAGCCGAATCATATACATTAGTAAATTCACCTATTACATTTAAATTTGTAAATTTTCTCAAACGGGCGATGTCTCTAATTTGAGGGTCGAAATAAGACAAAACAAAGTATGTGGAAGCGGCACAAAACACACCAAAAACAAAAGGCATCACATTGCCTTTTTCATAAAATTCCAATTTCCATTGATGGTAAAGCAGAACGGGAACAATAAAGGAATAAAGACAAATTATCATTCTGCTAATTAAATCAATATTATTCTTTTTGATAACAATATCTACGCCTCTATGGCTGGGGTTAAATTCGTTTTTATTTCTCAAAAATAAATAAATGATCGTTGGCCAATATATTAACAATAATAAAAATAATTCGCCAATCAGATTAGTTCTTAATATTTGGTATAGCATCAGCGAGATTTCTCCGAAACGCCCCATACAACTAAAGCCTGATTTTCAATTTCACGGCCTGAATATATAATTCGCTGGTAAGCATCAATGAGCAAAGCTTGATCATCGCCTTTGCTGCCAACTAAAATACAACAGTTGGAGCAGGAAGCAGCCTTTCTTGCAAACCCATTGACAACAACTGGCGGTGTGACAATAAAAATTAAATTATAAGTGTTCAAATAGTGTTTCACAAATTGATTCATAATATCAATTGTTAAAATATCTTCTGGCCAAGTATAAGCTTGATCAAATGCGACAAAATCCACATTTGAAATTTCACTAGGCCGAGGGTCTGGTAAATCATCAAACATTTGGTTACCAATATTGATTCGCGCTGAAGGCTTTTTGATGTTATTCTTTTGATTAATTTCAAGCACTAACACCCTACCCGCGATTACATTTAGATAAGACGATAACCCCCAAGTAATATTTCTTGCTATATCATCTCTACTAACAGCACAAACAGTGATGGCAGCTTTACCAAATTTTTCTATATAATTCTTTGAAACTGTTATTAAAGGATTTACACCAATCTTAACGGGTTGGCTCCATGCACCTTTTTGCTCAATTCCTTTTAACACACAAACGAGAGGTATTTTTTCTTTTTCAAAGTTTAAGGCCTGCCCCTTTAACCACCCACTATATAATATGCTCCAATCTATGGAACGAAAAACAACTCCTGTTTTATTGGGATTATTGCTTGTTTTTACTAATTTCCTTTTTTGGGTTTCCGGGGCATCTTCTGTCTCTCGTAATCTTTTTTTGAATTTTAAATCTAAAAAATATCCAATAATGGGGACAACAACCACTACAAAGAGCAGTAAAAAAAACTGGACTGCAGAAAGTGTTACGCCCATAAGAATAACCTAAACATTAACCCCAAAAATGCCCATCTGAAAACTCACAAAATGTTCCGTCATTCTAATAAATATTTAACAAATCTCACCAAGTAAATTACATTTCATCTAAATTGGCTTTTGATTAAACAGAAGCTGATGAACTACTCTGCAATTCGCTTGATAAATCATGCCAAAAATTACTTTTCGCTTCAACCAAGAGTCAATAGACTAAAAATCAGCCTCAGAATTGTCTATTTGTCTAATTGAGCGTGGACCCTAACTTCGTCATGATATTTTTCAGCTAAAGCTTGGTTCCCCGAAATGGTATAAAAATAGGCCATAATCTCATAAAAATTATACTGATAGTTAGAAAATTCAACTTTTTCATATTTTTTCTTAAGCGCCAAAACATCTTCAATTGTAACTTGACCTAGGGCAATTTTTTGATGTAACTTAAATAATTCTATTTCCGGCTCTGGCAAAACAAAATTAGAACCTAAAAATGTTTTACAATGATTCGCAATCTCACTGTTTTCACCAGCTATTTCCGCTGCTTTTAAAATATGGTTTTTGTAGCCTTCCTTACCAAGAATTCTGTGCTGTCTGCCAAGTTCAAAATAAAGTGCAGCTTTAATATTTCGGCCTAATATATCGCGGTTTCCGCCTTCCAGCAAAATTTGATCGGCAAGCTCCTGCTCATTTAAATAAAAATAAACTCTAGCAATTTCTAGATAAAGTGAAAAAATAACTTCGTGTTCGGATGGCAAATCTGATTTCCATCTCATATCCGCCATTAAGTATTTCTTTTTTTTGATGTGCATACGAAATGACTTTTTGTCGTTGGCTAATTGCAAACCCTTTTTTAAAGTTTTTAGGGCTTTTTCTGGCTTTCCTTTATACAACTCATATTGACCTAAATAGTAAAGCGAGACAATATGCGTATAAGCAAAAACGCGGTTTCCTGGATACTTTTTATGAATTTGCTCGCTTAGCGAAAACCCTTTTTGGTATTCTCTCTCATAACTCGAATTACCTTGAGCCAAAGCTAATTCAGCTTCAATTTTTAACAAATAAGCATATTTACTCGCAAGCTGAATGCGAATCAACCCACCTCCACGATCCACATCAATACCCGGAACCAGCATGCTCATTCTTTGAAACCATCTCGGCAACAATGTTGCACAATAATATTTGTATAGGCCAATACCAAATTGAGTATCAAAGTCGTTACTATTCATTTTCTCAATTTTTTTCAATCGATTATAGCCTCGTACCCCAAAACGATAAGCCTTAAAAAACTCACCTTCAATTGCAAAAAATTTAGACTGGGAACCTTCAGCAAACCCCAGCAAATACAAAGCTTTTAAGTTATCGGGGTTTTTATTTACATCTATTTCAGCACGCGTTTTTATCTCACCTACAATATTCGCAAATGAATCTCGTGCTTTGTTATTTTCTTCTTCAGTCACTGCCGCAATGTATTGCCAAAATAATGTCCCGACTGTTAATAAATCAAGAAGATAAATATCATCAGGCTCACTCTTCTTCTTTAAGTCATCGAGTTTTTTCAAAGATTCTTCAAATTTAAAATTATACGCCAAATCAATAATGCTTTGTATTTGGGGGGTAATTTTATCAGTAAAAATAGGGTTTGGTTTAATTAAATCCTCATTAGACATAATAGGTCGCTTTTTACATGAACTAAAAGTTAATGCCAAAGCAACAATGGCCAACCATGTTAAAAGCAGTTTATATTTCTTAATCACTATATTTAAGGTCATTTATTTATCTTTAAAAAGAAGGTCTCTTTGATACAAACTCTTTACTTTTTCAAGGCAGGGTTTAAATTAGGGTCGTTATACATTTTAAATTGAAAATAAACTTTAAAGTGTCTTTGACCTTTAGCGATATTTACCAGCAAAGCTTTCACACAGCTTTCTAAGTCTTTTTGTTGCTCTTTTAACTTCAAAACTTTAGTTGCACACTGCGATCTCAATTCCTCTGTTTCTTTAGGGTCTATTGCGATTTCATTCATATGATAAACTTTTAATGACATAATTGAATTACGATCAATCATACTACCAGGTGTTTCAGAATTTAATTCTCCACCTTTTAAATCATAATGATTCGATGCTAACAAATGATATAAAACCTCATCAATTCTTTGAATTGTATCATTACGATTTTGGTTAAATTTATCTATATTTCTTTTTACTTGAGCAATTAACGAATCGGTTGTGTCGGTTCTGCGCGCTTCATCCTCTTCATGCCATAAGGAAAAATTAAAATAATGAAGTCTTTCTAGCAAAGCCGGCAATTCTTTAGAAGGTAAAATCTCCACAGGTTTTTTACTATGCCAAACTTCCGTCAAATGGTTAAACTTTTCCCCAATATCTAATTCTATAAAATCTCGCAATGTACCACTAAACATAACCGATATCTACCTTGAAAAAATAAATAAATTATACAGTATGTTCAAATACGGCACAAGTGACAAATTGCAAAATATTGGTTTCGTTGTAAAGTTTCTGGCAAATCACCATTCAAAATGTTAAGAAATTATTTCAATAGACCATTAACCTAGGTTCGGATATTTCTATCATAGTTTATCACAAACCTTCACGAGCCCTACTCCATTGCCTTTACTCAGCGATTACAAGGTAATAATTCATAAGCTCCTTGTTAGAATGGTGCGAAAAGTCAAATTGATTCTTGGCGTTCTAATTTTTTTCATCACTGGCAGAGCATGCAACCAATACGACTGCGTAACACCTTTCATCATTAATAAACTACCATGCTCTAACATTAATGAAACAACTTGACTTGTTTTTATATGCTTAAAAGAAAATTTCCTTTCTGCGCCAAAACTTAAAGAGGCTATTGCCCCATTGGGCTTTAATTCTTTCTCTCCATCACAGTGCCAAGTCATCCCTTCATTACCATCATGATATAAGTTCAATAAACACGAATTATAATAATCATTTGTTTGCTGTTCTACAACATTCTTTAATTCCAATAGTTCAGCAGACCAAGGTAAAGCGAATTTGGTCGTATTGGAATAAGTATAAGCAAAAGGCTCTTCCCCATACCAAGCTACTTTTCTTTTGGTTTGAATTTTGTTTCCTAATAAAACCATTTCATCGTTTTTCCATTCTATAGATGAAAGCAGTAGATCAAAAAAATTATTGGCATTTTGTGTCGAAAATAAACGACCAAAATAATTTACCTGACCATCTAAAGGCAATAGATTTAATGAAGAATCAATTGTATTTTCAAATAAATCCATTTCAAACATTCTCAGTATTAGTAATACCTTGAAATTTTAAGAACAATTAATAGAAAATCATCTTTTTTATTCGAAGATAACTCTAGCAATTATTGAAATAGTGCTAGATGGTCCGATAAATTATTTTGATCTTCTAATAAAAAATAGCAATGTCAATAAGACTGACCATAATAGAATATATTCCAACAACCCGCCATGCTGGCTATTTGAATTATAATTACAACCACCAATTTTTTTGTAATCACTTTCATCTTTCTTTTTACCAGTTTTATCAGCCTTCGTAGGGTCAGCTATTAGGAAAACAATTAAGTGATCAGCGGTAATATTTGTGAAGGTAAAAGTAGTTAAAGGCCCATAGGAATAACCATCGACTTTAACATCATAGATTTCAAAAGGTGTATTTGGCAAATAATTAAATGTGACAGAATCGCCAGCGGAAGCAGGTGATTGCCCTAATGATATAATTTGGTTGGCACCAATGACTTGACCTCTTATAGTAAAAGGCATCGAAGCAGATGCAAAAGTTGCTGAAACTACTTGATCCTTTTGAATTTCATTCAGCAATACACTAGAAACTGCACCTAAATCATTACCATTTAAGCTAACATTTAAAATACGATAGCCTTCATCTGGTTCTATTTTAACAACTAAACTTTCACCTGCCAAAACGGTTGTAATACCACCAGGTAAAACTTTACCGCCTTCAGTATTAGAAGCAATAATATGGTACTCTGGCTTTTCTTTTGAAAATTTTACTTCAATGTTATGATCGCTATTGACATTCGTTAGAGAATATCCCGATATGGCACCATAACTCTTACCATCTATTATTACATTGGAGACTCTAAAGCCTTCCTCTGGTGACAAATAATTCAAATGGTTGTCTCCAAAGGATACATTCAAAACGCCAGTAAAATCAGCTGTACCGCCGGCAGAAAGTTTTACATTGATTGTGTACGACTTAGTTATTTGACCAAAAACTGCATGTATAGAGTGATCTCTTAATACATTAGAAAATAAATATCCACCAAATGATCTTATAACCCCATTGATATCCAAAAATTTCTCATCAATGATTAGTCCAATCAATTGATGACCATCCTGAGCTTGAAAAGTAAAAAGCGCATCTTGGCCGCTATTGACTATTTTTTCCCCGAAAGGCGATATCTCGCCACTACCAATAACATTCGATTTAATATTATAAAAGTCTTTATCTTTCGTAAAGATAGCTTTGATCTCAAAATTTGTATTAATATTTTCCAAGTTTATAAAGCTCAATGCACCAACATTAGTACCATTTATAATAACATCGCTAAGATGACTACCTTTAATTGCCTTAAATGTAATTGGTAAGTTAGCGCCATGCACTACTTCTAAAACAGAATCTTTATCTGCCATACCACTACCAATTACATTAATATTAATAGAATAGGTTGGCTTGATTCGCCCAACCTCAACTTCAACAAAATAATCTTGGTCAGCATCAGTAATGGAGAAAGTGTATTCAGACCCAAACTCTTTTACTTTACTATTTTTTAATTTCAATTTACTTAAAAAATTTATTGATTTTTTATTCAACTTAATATCTAAAATGGTATATCCTAAATCAGCCTTGATGGTGATGCTTGTTGACCCACCAGCCACAACTTCTCTTGCAGATAGTTGAAATTTAGCCCCTTTGCCCCCATTATTTAAACTTGGTACAATTGAGTACTTATCTTTTGTTGGATGATAAATGGCAATAACCTCATGATTATTGCTAATTTCATTAAAAGTGTACTCACTTAATTTACCAACAGACTCGCGATCTACAAATACATCAATTAAATGATGACCTTTATCAGGCACAAAACTTACCGTTGCGGATGAGTTTTCTTTTGCCTCAATTATGGTACTTGGCATTACGCTGCCACCGCCTAATGAAATGGGAACGATAATATATGATTTTAAAATCTTCTCAAAAACGGCAGTGATTTGATTGTTATTTTGTACATTTTTAAAACTATATTGGTCGACAATTCCAATAGATTTATTATTTACGATTATATCCTTAATCTTATAACCGATATCAGGTGTAATCTTGAAATTAATATCACCGCCTTCGATTACACTTAAATGCCCAAGCGGGCTTATAAAACCGTTGCCAATAACATTTGAAGTAACCAAATATTCAGGTTGATTGATTGCAAAAAATGCTTCTAAATGAGAATTCTTCTGTACATTAACGAATTCATAACTATTAACCGCACCAACGGAAACACCATCTACCCATACATCTAATATATGAAAGCCAATATTCGGCAGAATAGATATTTTTGCTAACCCTCCAGCTACAATTTGTAGCGGACTTTCAACGCTTAAGCTTCCCCCTTGCCCTGCATTAGAAGAAATGGTAAAAAAGCCAGTTTTTTCTGAAAATGTTACATGTATAGATTGATCTGCATGGATATCTTTGAAAGCGTATAGAGTCGTTGCGCCAACAGAAACGCCATTTACGAGTACAGTATCCACTTGATAATTATTGTTCGGAGTGATAACAATTTGTACGGTTGTGCCTTCAGTCGCAGGGAAATCTCCGATAGGCGAAACAGAACCATTTTCCCCTGCCGAAGACGATATAATATAGTCTTTAGGGAAAGCATAAATTCTAATAACCGTAAACTCTAGATTTTTATTTATGAGAGTCAAATTTAAATTACCCCCTAACTCATCTTGAATAGTTGCCCCTTCACTCAATGCAAGAGATTGAATCTTAAGATGATTTGTAAGATCCCCCATTTTAGTAATATAGGGAACATCTATGATATTACTATTTAATGAATCTATAGTAATTTTGGCACCCGTATTTAAAGTTACGATTAAACTACCATTTTCAAGAAGTACATTTCGACTTAGCAATATCTTTATAGGGATAGAAGCGTTTGCCCCATATAAACCACTAGAAACTGAAGTGGTAACCGTAGTAATAGTAGGTCTTAAAGTATCAATAACAATGTTACTGCTAAAGCCTAAAGAGTTGACTTCACCTGGCACAGGCAAAAGAACATTAGCCGAAATACCTGTGCCTCCCTTGATCATGCCTGCACCTGATGCAAGAGCTCCTGTTGAAAAATACTCTAAGTCAGAGGTTTTGTCATCTGCTTGTACCAAATATTCAAATTGAAGTGTATTTTCATTTAAATTGCTTGTATATAAAGCTTTATTATTAGGAGTTCCTGTAACAATGTGAAGGAAAGGAACTCCAGTCACAACGACAGCCTCAGAAAATTCAATTGCTATTAAAATAGTTTTGTTTTCATTATAAGCACCATTAGGTGTTAAACTATAAACTTTTGTCACTACAGGCGTAGTACCAGAAACTACAAGATCTAAAACACCAGTATTAGGCGTACTTGCCATGGCATTTCCAGCCTTATCAAAAATCTTATTTGTGGCAGCACGAATCAATATAGTTTCCTGCCCAGAAACCGAACCAGCTACAGAAATCATTACTCTAATTTTATCCTCACCGCCAGTTAAGACGCCTGAAGGAATTTTACTTAAGGATAATATAGAAGCCGCTGTAGCACTACCCCCATTACTTGCAAAGATCAATTCTAAGTCATTGGTAGCAATCGGAGTAATTGACCCCGTTGCATAAATATTCTCACTAAAGGTTATATCTACATAGGTGTTCGCCGTATCTAAAACGCCACTTACCATGGTAGGCACTATTGTATCGATAATTATATTCTTATTAAAACCCAATGATGAAACTGCTCCTGGCACAAGTAAAACCAAAGTCGCGTCATTGTTTGATACATCTTTTATTGATCCACTATTTAAAAATAACGAAGTTGTATTTTGGTAATCAAGATCTGAGTTATTGTCACCACTAACTACAATATATCTAAAAGTTATTGTATCGGTGCCTGAGCCTGAAATATAAAGTGCATCCGTTCCAGAACCACCATTTGCTATTTTTATAGATGGAGTTCCTGTAACAGTAACGCTTTCAGAAAATGTAACTTCAATATCAATGACTTCGCCGGATTTGTATACTCCATTTGGTTTGGTCGAAGTTACATTTGTTATGTTTGGAGCAGACAAATCTGATAACACAACCGCACCAGTAGTTGTTGTCACTGATGCGGGGTTACCTGAACGATCAAAGATTTCAGAAGAAACAGGATTGACAGTTATTGTTTCAACACCTGCTATAATTCCAACAATACTTAATGCTAAACGATATGTGATTTCTCCACCTTCAAGTGGGTCACCAGAAACTTTAGTGATTCCAGAAATCGAAGCGCTTGTCGCTGAACCACCGTTTTGGTCAAATACCAGATTAAAATCTGAAATGAGCAATGCTCCCGTTCCGGTATTAGTGTTATACACCGCCTCACTAAAAGAAACATCCAAATATGCACTCGCGGCACCTAAAGCAAATGAGGCAATCGTCGGAGCAATTGTATCCACAACGATTGTCTTGGAAGGGCTAATATTAGTGCCAGGTAAATTTAACAATACGGAAGAACCGCCTAAATCCAAGAATGTACCGCTGCTCAAATTACAGGCTGTAGCATTGAGAGTTAATGTGTTTTCCCCTGCTAAAACTGTATAAACTCCAGTTGCGCTGGTTCCTGTGAAAGCACCATATTCTATGCTTCCCCCCGAAGACAGATTTACGCTTAATGTTCCACTAGCAAGAGTTACTGGCTCACTAAATGAAATCGTAATCGATATTACATCTCCTTCTTTATAAAAACCACTAGCTGTGCTTGAAAGTATGCTTGTAATATAAGGTGCTAGAGTATCAATAACAATATTGCTACCTGTGGCAATATTCGTTCCCGGTAAAGCAGTATTCAAATCATTTAAGGCCACATCGCTAGCTGTTGTGTTAACGGTTACGCTTGATGCTGTTAAATCTAAACTATTATGACCAGCTAGTACCGTATACACACCAGTAGCGGTTGTACCTGTAAAACCATTAATCACGCAAACTCCGCCTGAATCTAAATTAATGCCCATTGTGCCAGTTAAAGTAATCGACTCACTAAAATTAATTCGAATCGATATATTTGCGCCAACTCCATAAGTTCCATTAGCTGTTGAAGATGTAATTGAAGTTATAGTAGGTGCCGTAGTATCAATGATTATGTTACTGCCAGTAGCCAGATTAGTTCCGGGTAATGCCGTATTCAAAGCATTAAAGGCATCATCACATGCTGTCGCGTTGACAGTAATGCTGGAAACGGTCAGATCAGCACTAGTATGGCCCGAACCAACCGTATATACACCCGTCACGGTGGTACCTGAAAAGGCATTAATCACTGCCACACCACCTGTATCCAAATTAACCCCCAAAGTACCTGTAACAGTTATTGATTCTGAAAAATTTAAACGCACTGTAACATTTGATCCGGCTTTATACGATCCATCCGGAGTAGGGGAAGTAATTGAAGTCAATGTTGGGGCAGTCGTATCAATAACAAGCGCCTTATTGGCACCTAATGAATTTGCAAGACTCGGTGCGGGTAGTGTTAAATCTGCATCATCACCGAGTCCATTTTTAATAGTACCTCCATTTAGTGACAATGAATTAGTTGCTACATAATCAAGATCTGCGCTGGTATCACCTGCTTGTACAGTGTAGTTAAATATTAGTGCAGACGAACCACTACCGCTTACATAATTAAGAGTTCGATCAGTTGCTCCTGTTTCCAAAATTAATGTCGGTGTACCAGTAACGGTTACAGATACATTATAATTCACGATAATTGGTATAACAACTCCAGCTTTATAGGCACCATCTGCTTTAGAAGAAGTAACGGAAGCGACTGCTGTACTAAATATCCAATTTGTATTATCACCACTATCAACGGACCCTAATGCATAAATAGGTGACCCAGAGCTGGCATTGCTATATTTAACATTAATATTGTTCGTTAATCCTGAGGTTCCATCAAGTTTTAATTCCCAAGTTGAAGAAGCGTCACTTAAAGCACGCAAAATGGATCTTGACCCTGAATTTCCAGCAGAAGACAGAATCCCATTTATAGTGACACGATTCGGCGCACCAGTTTCAAATTCATGTATTTTATTGGCGCCTAATATCAAATGGTGAAAAGTTTTTGTAACATTTGATACAATGCCTGTAACGCCAGAATCTTTAAATTCAATAGTAGAGCCTGTGTTTATTGCAAAATTAGCATTAGTAGCTGGTGCAACGATGGAATTCACTGTAATTGACTCTGTGCCTTTGAGAGACAATTTACCGTTTACTGTGAATAATGTTGCTACAGTTACATTGTAGCCATTTAAATAAAGCTCACCGGCTGTAATAGTCAAATTGCGACTTGCATTAGGCAAAGTTAAATTCGCACCTAAAGTGACAATACCTGAAGATTTATTAATTTCAAGATTATGCCCACACACACCCGCTCCGGTAATATTCTGTGTACCAGTTCCATTTAAAGTTATTTTTTGCCCTGCTGAAGTAACTGTATAGGCAGCATCCGCAAATTCTACATCTCCTGCAACTTTTATATGAAAAGAACTGGAATTAAAATCTGAAACACTGTTCAAAGTAAGTTTGTTGGCAACAACGCAATCACTACCTGATATCGTATTGCTATTATTGTTACTAATAGTCAAATCGTAAAAGTTTCCATTAGTAATCGTGGAAAAGCTACCTGTAACCGCCAATGTTACACCAAAACCGCCCCAATTGACAGCACCTTGCACATGATTCCAGTTGGTACCAACCGTCTTATTGGAACCAATGATCAAAGTACCGCTTGGCTTATTAATAACAACACTCGGCGATTTGCCCGAAGTAAAGTTTTGATTTCCGGTACCATTAAAAGTTAAAGTTCCATTACTGACACTGGAAAGTGTGCCAATAAAGTCTCCCTTCAAAAAAATACTTGTCGAAGCTCCAAAATTGTTCGCTGTTCCAAAATCCAGATTACCATCAATGTACATACTTCCGGAAATGGTAGACGAAGTAGTAAATGTCAAATTATACAGCCCATTTCCTCCCATGTTTGTAACAGTTGGTGTGCTGGAGCCTTGAACCCTGACAGTTCCATTATTATGCAAAAATATTCCATTGGTAATTGTAAAAACAGTTGCATTGGCACTCGGTATTTGAAGCGTGCCACTAGTAGAAGTAAAAATACCACCTGTTTGAGAAAAAGAAGTACTAAGAGTAATGCTTCCGGAAGATCCATTAAAAACACCGCCACTGATAGACATGGTGGTGGCGGTCAAGCTGGTGGAAGAATTATTATAAATACCATCTGTTTGCAAAAAGGCTCCGCTATGAGTGATAACACTCGATCCGCCATTAAAAGTACCTCCAGAAATTGTGGCGGTAGTACCAGTAAAAGTTCCGTTGTTGGTATTAAATACACCACCATCCATGCTAAAACCGGCGGTTGTTAATGTTCCGGATGTTGAAGTGAATATACCTCCGCTAATCGTCGTAGTTCCTGTTACTGATATTGAATTGGCACTGCCATTAAAAATCCCGCCGGCAAATCTGAATTTACCTGCACCCACTGTAATATCAAATGCACCCTGTGTGATAGTACCCGTATAACCGTTCGTCACATTAATGCCACTGACATTTACAGTAGCATCAATGTTACAATCATTGGAATAAGAACTTACAAAAGTAGCTACATCGGAAGCACCAGGAACAACCCCACCCTCCCAGTTACTGGCCGTATTCCAGTTAGAATCCGTAGTACCTTTCCAGGTAAAATTCGACAAAGAAATAAAATTCCAATTAGTATTATTGGTGTTGTCGACAGAATTTAACGCCCATACCACAAGACCTGAGCTGGCATCGCAGTATTTAACTTCAACTTTATCTTCTAAAGCTGAAGTTCCGTTCAAACAGAGCTCCCATGTCGATGTCGCATCGGCAACACTGCGTAAAACAGAACGCGTTGTACTGGTACCGGCGGAAGATATTTGTCCATTGACGGTAACCCGATTGGCACCTCCTATAGCAAATTCATGAGTTTTACTGGCACCCAGGATCAAGTTATAATAAGATTTACTCAAAGTACTGACAACAGCTGTCACAGTACTATCGACAAACTCAACATTAGACCCTGTGGCTAAAGTAAACTTGGCATTGCCTGCAGAACCGGCACCATTTACTGTAAGTGTCTCATTTCCTTTCAGTGTCATTTTATCAGAAACGGTGAATGCATCGGGAACTGTAACATTGTAACCATTCAACTCAAGCACCCCATCATTAACCAGTAGATCATTACCTGCACCAGAAATCACCAGATTAGCACCTAACAAAACTTTACCACTACTTTTATTTATATCGAGGGTAGCATTACAACTACCTGCGCCTGAAATATTCTGGGTACCTGTACCATTTAATGTCAATACTGGCATAGAACCAAAAGTTGTAGAAAAAGTAACATCACCGCCAACGGTGCAGGATGCAAAAACAGGAGTACCACTTGCTACATTATAATTTAGATTATTGCTGATATTAGGCTTGATTCCGGCTGAAGAAATTGTCGTTGTGTTTTGAATAGTTAAATCATAAAATGAGGCATTGGTATATGCGTAACCAGAGCTGGAAGTGCTACAGGTTATTCTATGATTATTCCAGACAATGGTTCCATGGGAATGATTCCAATTTTTGTAAGCAATCATGTCACTATTAAAAATTAAATTACCACTGGGCTTTCTAATGGTCACAGACCCTAAATGAGCACCAGAAACGGTCTGATTGCTGGTTCCAGTAAAAATTACATCCATATCACCAACAACCGAAGTATAATTTCCCTTTAAATAAACAGTTGGCACAACAAGTTTATTGGTTGATGTGACTAAAAGATCGTTATCCACATAAATCGTTCCTGAATTGTCACAGGAAGCGCATTGGTTGGCCTCAAAATTCCAAAAGGGGTAATCGGCCAGATTACGCATGCCGGAATGATTTGAACCAAACACTTTAACTGTACCGTTATTGTGATTAAAAATACCACCCGTAATATCTACACTGTAAGATGAACCATTCACACCTGCTTGCAAAGTACCGCTTGTACTGGTAAAAATACCACCAGTTTGAATAAAAAATCTACCACAGGTTATATTATTGGAAGAGCCATTAAAGACACCGCCACTAACAGTAAAATGGGCACCTATGTTAATCGTATAGTTATTTTGATTAACGGTACCGTTTACAATGTTAAAATTGCCGCTAGTTGTATTCACTCCGTTGTAGTTGGCTCCAAAATTAAATTGACCACTGGTTTTATCGATCTCTAAAGTACAACCAACACTGGCTGTACCGGAAGTAGTTTGATCCCCTGTAGCCGCAGGTAAAATTTTACTAGTACCTCCCGCTACATTTCCCGTACATACTAGGGTATTTCCAAAATAAATGTTCAAACCATTAATATTGTTGGTGGTATTTAAAATTAGATTATTAGAAACTATTGTATTGCTTGTGCCAATCGTTAGGTTGTAAGGAGATACTTTGTTCATTTCCAGATTGTAAAAAACACCATTGGTAATTGTGCCATGTGCCCCGCCTAAAAATGTTGCTTTATTGGCATTCCAATTAACTGTACCTGCAGTCGCTGTATAACTCTGATAAAACTTTACATCTGATGTAAAATTAAGACTGCCACTAACTTTATTTATTTCAAAATGAATAGGACAACCGCCAGCACCTGAAACATTTTGAACTCCTGTACCATTAGCTACCACTTTATTCGAACCAACATAGGTTGTGGTAGCAAAAGATATATCGCCACGAACTTCAATATCATTGCCAGATATTGAACCCGCTGAAGTACAAATCAGATTATTGGTAACAACACAATTATTGGTAACGGTAAAGGAATATGTGCTTTTTGCTATGGTCAAGTCATAGAATGTACCGCTAGTAACTATGGAATTCCAACTGCTTAAAAATGTGGCTTTATAAGTACTCCAATTAACATTACCAGCAGTATATTTATAGTCACGATGAAAGCCTAAATCATTCATAAAATTAACGGTTCCCGAGGCTTTGTTAATTTCCAGACTAAAACCACTATTGCCTGTACCGGAAATATCTTGATCACCAGTGCCATTTACAATAATAAACGCAGTTGAGCCATGATAACCAGTAGAATTAAATACTATATTGCCTCTAGCTTCATAGTTTGAACCTGCTGCTGAACTTAACGCAGAAATTGTAAATGTGTTATTTACGATACAATTATTTGTCAATGTAAGAGTATAGGCAGACTTGTTTATTGTCAGGTTGTACATATTCCCATTGGTAATAGTACCTGCAGCACTATTTAAAAATGTGGCTGTATAGGTATTCCAGTTGACAGACCCAGCAGTATGAGTGTAATTTCGCTGAAACCCTAAATCAGAATTAAAGTTCAAAGTTCCGCTTGGTTTGTTTATCTCGAAACTGCACCCAATATTTCCGGTACCAGAAACATTTTGAGTACCTGTGCCATTCATAATAATATAATTAGTTCCATTCACCCCCGTGGCATTAGCTACCAAATCTCCTTTTACTTCGATATCTGATCCAGAAGTATTACTCAAACCCGAAATAGTAAGAGCCCCATTAACAACACAATTATTCGTTACTGTCCAGGTATATCCCCCCTTATTAATTGTAAGATTATAAAAGTTACCGCTTGTTATAGTAAATGTATTTGATGATGTCATTAATACAGTACCACTGTTATGGTTAAAAGTTCCCCCTGTCAAATGAAAATGAATATTCGTAGAGAATGTATTAGTCGTAGAAGTAAAAATACCACCAGACTGTGTAAATGACCCAGTAACAGTAATCGTACCCGAACCACCAATAAATGTACCGGATGCCCACAAAAAATTACTGCCACGCACTTGAATTGTGTATGCTCCTTGTGTGAAAATACCTAGGTACCCTGTCGAATCAAGACCAAGAACATCAATGTTCGCATCAAGCGTACAGGACCCAGAACCAGCATCAAAAAAGGCAACATCTGAACTTCCTGGAACACCTGCATTATCAACACCCGCTGAAGAGGTGGCAGACCAAGAGCTGGCATCATTCCAAACAGTTGCTCCAGATTTAAAATATCGATTGGCAGCACTAAGAGGGTTATACACCAACCCAAATAAAACTACACAAATAATAACTTTAAATTTGATGCTCATTTTATTTTTCTTTAAAAACCCTCTATATACATTATGCGTCGAAAATTAAAAATTTTCTTCAAGATTTTTTGGGATATGAATAGATGACTATTGAATTTAATAATATTGCATCTACCTTATGATTAAAACAGTTATTTTTGTCAATAATTGTATAAATTCAACTAAATTACTCAATAATAATTTTCAACTAGAAATAAAAAATTAAGTTTCCATGTGAAAATTGAATGTTTTACTTTCAATAAATTATAATTAGTAAATTCATACAAACTTTTAATACTATAAGAGTACTCGATATGTAAATTTTACGAGAGGCTAGTACAGCAAGACAGAAGTTCGTCCCACTAATTTTTAGTTATATTTAGACGGATTATCCCTTAGTGGTGTATTTTGCCATTTTTTCCATTCAGACTGACTATATAAGTTTGTTAATTTTTCACTTTTTCTCTTTTCTGATTTTTTGAGGGTTTACTCTTTTTAAAATTAGCAAATTTTTATCTTCAATTTCCCATTCAAATTCTTCTCCTTTTTCTACCCCAATTGCTTCCGCGAGTGCCGCTGGAAAATTTACATAGTATGACTTGTTTGTTGGGCGCTCTACTTTTTGAACTTTAATCCTGTATCCCATTTCCACTCCTTTAAAATAAATTTGCAAAACTCTTTTGTTTAATTGCATATAGTAAATATACTATATAATAATTATATTTACCTTTTGGAGAATGCAATGAATTTAATTTTTTTAAACGAATTTTCTGAAAAAAATTTTGACACTTTTGAGGGCTTCATCCGCTCGACTACAATTGAAATTAGAAAATGGAAACGAGTGCAAATTTTACTTCATGCCAATAAGTATGCCGATAATTCTTTGGTTGCAAAATTATGTGGGTGTACTGCAAAAACAGTTAAAAAATGGCGTAAAAAAGCTCTCGCCTTCTTAGAAATGTGGGTAGCAAAAAAGGTTAAACCTGATTTGGAGATTGAACTATTAGGCCTACTTGATGACAATTACCGTTCTGGAGCACCACCTATTTACCTACCTGATCAATTATGCGCTATTGTTGCAATTGCGCTTGATTTACCAAAAATGTCAAATCGCCCTATTTCTCATTGGACAGCACATGAGCTTGCTGATGAAGTAAATAAACGAGGCATTACTAAAAATATTTCACCTAGAACTATCTCAAGAATCCTTAATCAAAAAGATATTAGGCCGCATTTTGTCCGATATTGGCTTAATCCTAAAATTCTTAATAAGGAAGATTTCGATCTTATTGTTAAATATATTTGTTTTTTATACAGAAATGCAACTGAACTAAAAGCAAATAATACGCGCGTAATTTCCATTGATGAAAAAACTGGTATGCAAATCTTAAGCCGCAATTATCCAAACAAGCCTGTCATTGAAGGTAGTGTTGAAAAAATGGAGTTTGAATACAATCGAAATGGGACCTTAGCTTTAATCGGCTCTTATGATGTTGCAGATGGAAAAATGATCACTTCTTCAATTGGCCCCACCCGTTCTGAAATTGATTTTGTAAATCACATTCAAGCAACTATCGACACAGACCCTAAAGCTAATTGGATTTTTGTTATGGATCAACTAAATACACACAAATCTGAATTATTTGTAAAAAAAGTTGCTCAGCTAATAGGATTTGAAGGTGACTTAGGCATAAAATTTAAATCAGGTATTCTTAAAAATTTATCTACTAGAATGGCCTTTTTAGCTGATGAAAATCACAAAATAAGAGTTCAATACACGCCAATACATTGCTCTTGGCTTAATCAAATTGAAGCTTGGTTTGGAAAATTAGCTAAAAAGGTTTTGCGGCGAGGAAGTTTTAATACCGAGGACGAGTTAAAAAAAGCAGTGCTTGATTTTATTGCTTACTACAATGAGGGATATGCAAAACCTTGTAAGTGGACATATGACGGACGCGGTAAAAAAAATTGATAAATAGAAAATATTTGGAACGGACTTCTGTCTTGCTGTACTAGTGTTACAATTATTTTTGTGTGTTTTCCCAAATATGGATGAGCTGGTACCAAAAACAACATCGGATCAATAGTACCGAAACCTTTATCTCTGAAGAGATTGAATTGGCTTTTTATATTCTGTGTTGGATCAATATCGTTGTTTTCTTCGAGGTATTTAGGCTAGAGAAAAATAACACTTTACACATAACACCGCGTATTTTTTTCTCCCTAGATTTTCTTCTCTAATACTACTTTTACCGTAGAGGCCTTACCATAACGACCAAATTTATTTCTTGTCCTTACACTTAAAAAATTAGCACCTGAATGCAAAAACCATTTAAAGCTTAATTCTCGTGGCTGCTCAATACCATTATCAACAGCTACCATCAACGCATCAAAATTTGGGGTAAGCGTACCAACATTTACTCTGACAGAACCTGACCCTGTATCACTTCTCGATATTTCTATGCGAGTCGTATTTATGTCAGGGTACACATCATACTTTCTTTCTGTATATTGAAATAAGCCTTGCGTATACACATTGTGAATGGAACAATCTTCACCTTGCCCTTGATAACAATACTCCCCTGCGTGGCGGCTTTCTATGTACTGCAAAACCATATTTGGTGCCCAGTTACCTTCCGTTTTTAAAAAATCTCCATCACAAATATAACGGTTCCAAAATGCCCTTTCGGCCTCATGCACACCCGTTAGGGTTTTTAATACATTCTCGCGTTTCACTTCTTGTTTTAATCCAACAACTCGGTCTACACCCTCTCCTCCATTTTCAAAATACTCTTGACCCAATTCACTCGGTGAAAGCGGTATGCCATTCTTGGTATAATGAATGTCAAAGTGAGCATCCATTTGAACCCACTTCCCCAATTCATTTACAAATATATCCGTTACACCATGTGTAAGAGTACCTAGCTTAGGGTGATATTTTGAAACATTGCCTAATTTTCGACTGACAAAACCTGCTCCAACATATAAAAGCGAAAGCATATTGGAAAAATGTGGGCACCACCATTCTAAGCCCGCACCAGCTGTTTCAAGCATTTCAAATGCACTCGGAGATTCGCCCTTTGGGTAAGGTCGTTGATAAATTTTATCAAAACTACTGTATGAAGTACGAGGAATTGCTCGATGCAACCAATCTCGAATCAGCAAAATTTGCTCCCACTCTGTTTTGCCTTCTTGCATATAATCAAGGTAAGCATGAAATTTATTCATAAATCGTTGCAATTGTTCATTTTGATAGTCGTAAATTGGCATTGGAAATCGCGATCTTGCTATGCCTCTGTTGTTCCATTCCGCATGCACAACCTTTGCACCAGCAAACTCAAATGGTTCAATCGGTACAAAACCAGGGTCAACTAGTTTTTCGTCAGATGCTAATTTTTGATGTACCACTGTAGTTGGAAATTTTACCATGATCATCTCCTATAAAAATTTTACTTTCAACTGAGAATATACAATTTCCACTATTGAAATCTGAACAATAGCCAAGTGCAAGCGAAAATCTCCGATTTGATACATACCATTTACTATTGTAAATTTTTTGTGGTCTTTTGACCTAACATCAATAAAAACTAGACGATTGAAAGCATTTAGGATGAGTTTTTAGGAATATATCTCTATATTTAACAAAAATATGTCTATAATGGCTCCCTTTTTACTTTTCTCATAGGCAATTTTATGAAATTATATGTACTAATTTGGCTTGTGTTAATTTTTATAAACACACAATCGTTTTTATTATCACAGGAAAAATCAAATGAAACTTCAAAAGACTCAGCAAAAGATATCGCCAAAATTATATCTGATGCAAAACAAAAGGTTTTCCCGGCATTGATTTTTGTAAAACCAATCATTGAAACTTATGAAAGTGGCAAATTAACTCGCGTTCAAGTTTTTGGCAGTGGGGTTATTATTTCATCTGATGGCTATGCCGTAACAAATTTTCATGTGGTGAAAAATGCAATCAGTATCAAATGTGTTTTGTCAAATAAATCTCAAGTAAACGCAACCGTAATTGGTTCAGACAAAGATACAGATATTGCTTTAATCAAACTGGAAACAAAAGAGGCCTTGCCATTTGCTGAATTCGGCGACTCTTCGAAAACGGAAGAGGGCCAATTTGTAATGGCAATGGGCAGCCCATTTGGGTTTAGTCGCTCCATATCATTTGGTATCATAAGCTACACCAAACGATATTTGGAATATGGTCCATACAATTTATGGATACAAACGGATGCAGCAATTAACCCAGGTAATTCTGGGGGGCCTTTGGTTGACACAGACGGCAAAATTATTGGTATCAACACATTGGGAGGTGCCAACATAGGGTTTTCAATTCATTCTAATAAAGTCAAAGAAGTAATTGATATACTGAAAAAAAATGGGCAAGAAGGCGTGAAAAGAATTTGGACAGGAATTCAATTTCAAGCCTTAAAAGATTTTTCAACAGAAAATATATTGCCAGACTCTTTAGGTGTTTTGGTTAGCGGTGTTGAATTTGATTCGCCGGCCTTTGAAGCGGGGGTTTTGTCAGGCGATATTATTTTGGATTGTGATGGCGTAGCAACTAACTGCGAATATGTTGAGGATTTACCTGGTATCAGAAATTTCTTTGCAAATTTGACTGCGAATAGTTCGGCTACTTTAAAGATAAAAAGAAATAACGAAATCATCTCTCTTAAATTGAATTTAACTTTAAAAGGAAAAGTAGAAGGTGATAACTTTGAAGCCAAGCGTTGGAATATGACTTTTAAAGAAATTAACAAGTTTGATACGCCCTTGTTTGCATTTTATAAAGAAAAGGGTGTTTTTGTTTTAGGCGTGGACTCACCGGGGAATGGAGAAATGTCAGGGTTTTTAATTGGCGATATCATTTTAAAAATTGATGGCAAGGAAATCAACACTTTAGATGAAATAAAAAACTTATATTCGGAATCACTACTAAAAACGGATGCAAATAAAAAATACTTGTTTGAAGTGTTTCGCAAATCATCTCATAATTTTTTATTATTAGATTATAAAACAGATTACAAAAAATTAGGAGACGAAAAATGAAGTCTATTTTATTATTTACCTTAATTGTGTTGTGTTCATTTGGTAATTTAGCTAAATGCGAAGAAAAACTTGAAGAAAAGCTTGAAAAAAAATTAAAACCTTTTTTTGTGCAAATTGAATTTGAAATATTAAAAAATGAAAGCCCCTTGTTTGAAAACGACAGTTACGATGAATTTGAAGACTTTGTTAAACACAAAAAGCTTTATCGCACCCATGGCATCCCCATCAACGAAAATACCATTATATTAAATCATATATCAATTGCCCCAGAAAGATTTGCTAATATTAAAGTCAAAACGGCTAGCGGCGGGGTATACGAAGGAACACTGGAAGGTTTGGGTTTGAATCGAATGGTTAACATTATAAAAATTGAAGACAAAATACCTTACCCCAAGCTAACTGGCTTTGACAGTAAAAAAACAAGTGGAGCTATTTTTGAGTCTACAATTGTTTTTAGAGAACTTATCGCTTATTTACATTCGAAAGAAATCACATCAGAAATTACGGCAACACCTCTTTTGAGCTCAGAAGAAAACATTATTGCCACTGAAAGCCTTGAAAGTGCCAATAGAGGGATTTCACTTTTAACGACTAAAAATGGTCAGCCACTTGCGATACAAACCAAAAATTATTATAAATTTAAAAACAAATCTGCCCCATTTGTCGCTAATACTTTAAAAAGCATGAATACAGAGGAGCTAGCCGAAAAAGAAGAACAAATAGCAGACAAAATACACAAAGAAATTTTTTTAGTTAAAATAGAATATCGAATGAAGTCAGATAACTTAGATTATTATAATGATTCTTCGTTAAAGGATTCAGAAAACGCAAGCGAATCAAAAATTTTCGGCTTCTTAATTAATAAGGATGGCGACCTTCTACTACCATTTAATATTCCAATTGAAAAAATAAAAGATATCGAGAGCATCGAAGTTCATACGCCTGATAAAACGCATGTAGCTACCTTTAAAGGGGCATATTCAACATTCGGAGGTTTGCTAATTCATTGTGAAAGCTTGAAAGGGGTTTACAAAAATCTCGACTTTGCTTTACCAGAAGAAGAAAACTTGTTTTTTTCACTTAGTCTTATTTGGAGTGAAGCGGATTCCTATCAAATAGAAATTACACCTAATTATTTAAGCAATCGACTATACAGCATTGGCGATCGTTTGGCCTACAATGTGAAAACCGCCCCCAACATAAGGGAAACTGTTTTTGTAAATCAGTCTTTGGAAATATGCGCAATAAATTCGAAATTCATAAATATCGATGATTTAGGATCAGACGGTTTCGACAAATATGGTTATGGTGTTGACAGAATTAGCTACATTTCATTGCATGAATTAAAGGAAGAGCTCAAAACTCCAGAAAAATATTTTGATAATCGCGCCATGCAATTAAATCGACAAGATGCGCTATCACCAACTTGGTTAGGTGTTATTGTGCAGGCACCGTCAAATGCTTTGTTAGAATATTTTAAAGTGCTTGATAAAACCAAAAATGGCTTAATTGGTTTACTTGTTACACATGTCTATGAAAATTCACCTGCCAAAACCTTAGGTTTAAAGAAACTAGATATTTTATTGTCTGTGGCCTATGAAAACTCATTACAAGAGTATGAGTTTGTAAAAGCAAATGAATATAATGCTAATTCCTATAATCAATTTGACTTTAATCGCAATAACACAATGGAGTTATTTCCTGCTATTCGCAATGAAATTACGAATGTTTTAGGCAAATTAGAAGTCGGCAAAACAGTAAATTTAAAGTATATTCGCGATGGACAATTAATGACGGCTTCTTTCAAACTAGAAAAAGCACCAAATGACTTTAATAATGCTTCTAAATATGTAGATGAAGATTTAGGGCTACATGTAAAAGATGTAACATTCGAAGTAAGAGAAGCGTTACGCTTAAAGGAAACCGAATTGGGGGTAATCATCTCAGAAATTGAACCTGGTAAGGCTGCCGATATTGCTAGACTTCACTATTATTGTATTATACTAAAAGTTGATGATTCTCCCGTTACCTCAGTTGAAATGTTTAAAGAGATTATTACAACAAAAAAATCAAAAGGTGTTACGGAGTTTTACTTTACTGTATTATTTTTAGGCAAAACTTCATTAATAAAAGTAAACTTAAAAAACTAAACTCTTTTAAATAAGGAAATAAAAATGAAACTCATTGCATTTATCCTTTTGAATTTATGCATTTTATCTGCCTTTTCTTGTGGTGGTGGCGGTGGCGGGTCAAGCAACAATTCAGTTAATGAACCTGACCCTGTAAACGCAACCGTCAATTTTCAAAAAGTGCAAACCATTATAAGTGATAATTGTAGTAGCTGCCATGGTACGACTTTAGCAAATAATGCCCCTATGTCACTAGTAACCTATTCACAAATCTCACTTTTCGCAAATTCAATTTCAACCAGAATCAAAAAATCTACAAACGATAGCCAACTCATGCCTCCAGGTGGCCCAAAACTTTCAAATGAAGACATTGCCTCTATTGATACCTGGATTTCTGAAGGCAAACTAAACAATTAATCTATGAAAAAAACTGCGCTCTACTCATTATTAGGTTTTGTACTCCTATATTTATTGGCCTGTATAAATCTTTATTTTACACAATCCAATATTTTATTCCCAAGTCAAAAGGCCAACCAAGCAGCTTATCAAGATATTGCGGCTTCTTTGCCAAATGCCAATATTGATTTTGCAACCAAAGATGGCGTTATACTGAATGGGTATTTTGTTGATACAAAGCCAGATCAGCCATTAATAATTTATTATGGCGGTAATGCAGAAGATATAACTTACACTTTCTCTCATTTGCATAAGGGTTTAGACAAAAGCCTCTTAGGTTTTAACTATAGAGGTTATGGCAAAAGTAATGGGCAACCAAGCGAATCAAACCTTTTTTCAGATGCCTTGGAAGTATTTGATGCCTATCAAAATAAATTTCAAGGACGATCGATTATTCTAATTGGCCGTAGCCTCGGCTCTGGTGTGGCTTGTTATGTTGCATCCCAAAGAAATACTAAAGGGTTAATTTTACTAACGCCCTATGATAGCATTTTAAATGTCGCCAAATCAAAATTCTCTTTTATGCCCATAAAACTACTCCTCAAACATCCTTTCAACTCTTTAGAGTATTCAAAAAATATAAAAGTCTCAACTCTATTTTGTTTAGCACAAGCTGATTTTGTCATTCCTAGAGAAAACTCCATGCACTTATATGATAATTGGTCTTCTCCCAAAAATTTAATCACCATTACCAATTCAAATCACAACAACCTAATTGTTCAACCAGAATTGATCCATAATTTAAATGCTTTTTTGCTAGATTTAGAAAGTGTAATTAAATAAGGTTTAAATATAGACTTGTTTAAAAATCGCCTTTTAGTCATTTGTTTACAAAAACTAAAGATTAGATACACTTTTAACAAAACCGTAGCCATAATTCTAAAATGACCGAACAAATAATTAGCAAAACCTACGAAGGTTTATATCGAGTTGACAACTCATTTTCAAATGGCTTGCCTAACCCTGAAGATCATAAAGATTTTACTTTTATTCGCCTTAAACTACCAACTAGAAGATTTTTTATATTTCCAAAGTATGTAAACTGCATTCCGACTGAAATGCCAGAGGGTTTTCAGCTACCTAACCCCGTTTTTAGGTTTAAAAACAAAGAAGAAACCTATAGAATATTCAAAATTGCTCTAGAAGGAATCATTTCTGAAAATGCTTTTATACCCCCCGCCTACAATTCCTTAAAGTCTTATTTTCAATTTTCGTACCGCGGAATTCGAGTAATAAAGATAATCCACCTTGAAGAAATTCTTTAAAACAAAAAAATTTTAAAAATACAGTTTTTGCAATTTGCCTTGTCTCTCAAAAAAAGGTATGCTTTTAATATATTATTGACACTTTGCAATAAATAGAGATAAATACTAAAATTTACAGGTATAAAATTATCGATGATTAAGTTTAATGTCAAAACGAGTGAAATAGAAGAAATTCACCATGTTCTGGTAAATGGTGATTTAGACAATGAAACCTATATTGCAGTAGAAAATCAATTAAAAGAACTTTTGGAAAAAGACGAACCGTTGAAAGTACTTATAGACTTTACAGGCGTAGACGGTTTCTGCTCTGCGGCTGAATTTGTGCTATTGTGGGCTAATACTAAAATTAACGAGAATGGTGGTAAATTGGCTCTCTTATGTGGCAATCAAAATGTGATGGAATTAATGGTTGCTTTTGGCCTCAATAAAATTATAAAAACTTTTGATAATAAAGACGAAGCTATAAAATTCCTAAACCAATAGCCCCTCACCTAAATGCAAAGAATATTTCTAGGTCTTTCTATTCCCTCTGCTGTAAAAAGTCAATTGATCTCTCTACAAGGTGGTATTCCTGGTGCAAATTGGGTAGACCCAGAAAATTATCATATAACGCTAAAATTTATTGGTGAGGTCGACGAAATCACCAAAGAAGATATTGCAGAATCTTTAGATGACTTATCCTTCCCAACCTTTCAAATAAACCTACAAGGCATCGACATTTTTTCAAGAGGCAACGACCCCCACCATCTTTGGGTAAAACCCAACCCAGAAGAACCACTTCTAAAACTAAATAGCAAAATAGAAAATCATTTACAAAATCATTTGAATTTAAAAAAAGATACTCACAAATTTACTCCGCATCTTACTATCGCTAAACTAAAAAATTCAAACTTAAACAAAGTCGGTCAGTTTATTCAATGGCACAATTTATTTAAATCAATAACCTTTGATATTACCGAATACACATTATTTCAAAGTTTATTAACACCAAATGGGGCAGTCTACAAACCTTTAGATATTTTTAGCTTGGATGCACCTCAATGAATCGTTGGCAAACAGAAGTATCAATTCAAAAGCCACCTTTTTTAATAAATACAAACTCCTCCTTCTATTTTATTGGCTCCTGCTTTTCAGAACACATTCAAAAAAACTTAACTCAAAACTTATTCGATGTAAACGGTTCCCCTTTTGGCATAGAATATAACCCCATTAGCATTTCCCAGAATCTCAAAAGAATACTCAATCAAAACTTGTTTGATAAAGAAGAGCTCATTCAAACAAGCAACGGCTATTCTACTTGGCATCACCATAGTAAATACAACCACTCAAACGATCAAGAATTTATAAAAGAAAATAATCAAAACCTAAAAATGGCTTTGCAAAAAATGACTCATGCTGATTTTCTTTGCATAACCTTAGGCACTGCATTCTGCTATTACCTAAAGGATTCTCAAACACCAGTAAATAATTGTCACAAAATGCCTCCTTCTTTATTTTCAAGAAAACCAAGTTCTGTTTTGGAAATTGCAAATCAACTAGCTAGCTGCCTAGACAAAATTATTTCTATCAACCCAAAAATAAAATTTATTTTTACCTTAAGCCCCGTTAAACATCTGCGAGATAACCCCACTGAAAACTCATATAGCAAAGCTCTTTGCCGATGTGCCATTGAAGAGTTAATTTTAAAGTTCAACAATAACAGCTTTTATTTTCCGGCCTATGAAATTTTAAATGACGAATTACGCGATTATCGTTTTTATGATAGCGATATGATGCACCCGTCCAAGCAAACAACTCAATATATTGCTGAAAAATTTCTTGAAACAATGCTAGATCATCAAAGCAAAGAATTCATAAAAGAATGGGCTCCTATTCTGAAATTCCTTGAACATAATCCAGATAATCCTTTATCACCTTCCTATCAAAATGCACTAACCTCTATAAATAATAAGATTCTTACACTTAAATCTAAGTTTCCGCAACTCCATTGGAATAATTTTAAACCCAAATTTTGAATATTTATTAATTGCAATGTATACTAAATAAAGAATCCGGTAGTTACAGGTAATAAAACAAATATTTTGATCCGAAAATATACTTGGCGTAATTTTTTATGAAAACAGCTATGAAAAACACACGATGCGATATTAGAAAATATAAGGAAGAAAAAGCTAACTTTCTAACTCATTATTTCGGCTTTTTAATGGCAGTTATCGGGTTTTTCTTTTTAATCGTATATGCAAAATCAACTGGTAGTTATTTAAATCTAGCTTGTTGCACTATCTATGGTGTTTCTCTGTTAACTCTATTCGGTGCCTCATCTATCTACCACTATATGTCAAACAAGAAGTGGAAACGATTTTTTCGACGCATCGACCACTTAAGTATTTACCTGCTTATTGCCGGGTCATACACTCCATTTACCCTAATCAACATGAAAAATAATTGGGGTTGGCATTTATTCTTAACCGTATGGATTTTAACCCTAGTTGGCTTTATTATGAAAATATTCTTTTTTGGTAAATACGAACGATTTTCTGTTATTTTATACCTACTAATGGGTTGGTTAGTTATCGTTGCAGTAAAACCACTATTCTCCAGCATAGAAATAAGTGGTTTTATTTGGCTATTTGCTGGCGGTATCGTTTATAGTTTGGGAGTAATCTTTTTTGTAATGGATAAAAAACCATATTTTCATGCGATTTGGCATTTTTTTGTATTAGGCGGAAGTTTTTGTCACTACATCGCAATTTTCTTTTATGTGTTACCTAGAACTTAAAGAATTTAACTAAATACCTTTGATGCTTTTCTGAGTCTAATTATAATCTGGCCTTTTTCACTTTGAAAAGGATTCGATTATGACAATTTTGGCATGCTTAAAAACAAATAAAGGTGATATTAACCTAAAATTATTTGCCGACAAAACACCCCTAACAGTTGCAAATTTCATCAACCTAGCCCAAAGAAAATATTATGATGGTTTGATTTTTCACCGTGTTATTCCAAACTTCATGATTCAAGGCGGTTGCCCTCAAGGGATCGGTTCTGGTGGGCCTGGCTATTGTTTTGCAGACGAATGTCGAAAAGATACCAGACATGACCAACCAGGCAAATTATCTATGGCAAACCGAGGGCCAAAAACCAATGGCTCGCAATTCTTCATTACCCATGTACCTACCCCATGGTTAGATGGATTGCACACAGTATTCGGTGAAGTTTGTTCAGAAAAAGATATGGGTGTTGTCAATGAAATTGAAGGTCAAGACAAAATTATTTCCGCAACAATTTCAGGTGATTTTGCCGAATTCTTAAAGTCACAAGAAAGTCAAATTCAAGACTGGAACACAACTTTAAATAAAAACTTCAAACACCTAGCCAACTAATCTTCTTCCTTTCGAGCATTTTTAAAAAAAATGCTCGAAATCCTTATAAACCATAAAAACTCACAACACAGCCTATGCCTATGCAAAATAGGGGCAATAGCCTTTGCAATTTGAAATAATATCGTTATAAACTGAAAACCAATTCGTTTTAGCTTACCCCATTTCCCTATAGTTTTAATTTAATCATTTTAGGAGAAGTCATGCGGTTTCTTTTTATCTCAATTTTAATGTTTTTCGCTGTAACTACCTATTCCAATGAAAACGAAGTGTTCCAGGCTGATATTCTCGAAATACAGGAAGACTTTGAAATAGACGCCAACCCTTATAAAGAACCATGGGCTAAACAAAACTGGAACTTTCTAAAATATGCAGATACTAAAATTGCTGGCATGGCCAAAATAAACCCTAAAAAGTTTAAATTGTTAATTTCCAATGAAAATCTATATGTATTATTTAGTGGTACAAATTTATCTATATCAAAAAACAACTTCGTCGACCAAATAAAATTTACAGAAGAACCCCAAATTGGTTTTTGGGTAAAAAGCTTAAAAAATGAAAAACAATTTTACTTTTTCTCAGTTTCTTCATCAGGTCAAGCAACCCATGCAATAATAAAAGGCGAAGAATACGACTTCACCTGGAACCCCAATATACAATCCAAAATTAAAAATCATGCAAACGAATTAGTAATAGAATTAAAAATCAACCTGGAAGAACTTAGTTTTATTAAAGCAGATGATAGCATTGCCTTTAATCTCTTTACTAAAGAAAACCCTGAACTTTATAAAAAAAATAGAGCAAATGATTTAAGCCATTTCATTTGGGCACCATCTTTAGATTTTGCAACATTTAAAATTAGCTCATTGGGTCTCGGAATAGCAAAAAAAACCAAAAATGCAAATTTCAAAAATGCCCTAACTACTGGTATCAATGAAACAGGGACTAAAAAATTAGCAATTGAAGCTGATAAAATTAGAAATGGCCTTAAAAGAAAAGACATTGTTTTTGTTCCTAAATCTACAGAAAAAATAACAATTGACGGCAGACTAGACGAAAAAGATTGGTTAGAGTTTGACAAAAACAATACGGTAGCTCCCTTAAATTTTTTCGACCCACTATTTGCTTACCCGCCTGAAATTAATAAAACTTACTTTAAGCTTTTAGCTGATAACGAAAATGTATATGTTGGTTTTATCTGTGAAGAAAACAAAATGTCAGGCCTTATTACAAATTCTGAAGCCTTGTGGGCTGATGACATTGTCGACTTTTTATTTGATCTTAACTTTGGCCAAAGCGTTTTCTCTGACTCTTACTTTATAATTGAAAACAACCCTCTTAGCAAATCAAATACAGGGTTAGGCAATCAAAAACGATGGAAACCTGAATCCTATGAATCGAAATTTACCCATGAAAAAAACAAATGGATTATCGAATTTAAAATTGCCTGGAAAGACCTAAATGTTATACCAAACGAAATACCTCTCATCAGCGGCGCCAATTTTTTACGATATCGAGCAAATGAACGCGGCGGATATAAAGATATTGCTATCTCCAATACGGAGTTTGCTTGGGTTGGCAACTATATTGGCGACCCCCATATACCAACAAAATTTGGCTTGCTCTATTTTGAACAAGGCAATTTTATTACAACAAATGTTGGTAAAGCCTTAGGCATTAGTAGTGATGTTAACGCCAAAATTAAACTACAAAAAAATATTCCGATTGCTCCTAAAATTGAACCTATACCTATGGTTAATCGTAGTGCAAAATTAGTCGATTCAAAAATTACAAAAGAAGCAGATGGTAAAATAAAAATTGAATTTAGCGTTTCGAGTGAAATCGATGTCAAAGTAAATATTATCAATAATAAAGGCGATGTGGTTTGTCATTTAGCGGCAGGTGTGGTCGGTAATAATTCACCCAGCCCTTTTCAAAAAGGCCTCAAACAAGTTTTATTTTGGGATTTTACCAACGACTTCGGGCAAAAGCTCTCTAACGAAGAAACTTATCAGATAAAAATAGATGTCGGAATGGGGTTCGAATTCGACAAAATTATCGTAGGCGACCCGCAAAAACTATCGACTGTTTTAGGCATGAATGTTGATAAAGACGGCAATTTAATCGTTTTAAATGAAACAAAAGGTCATGGCCATTACCGAAGTTATCATATTATAATGTATGATCTTAACGGTAAATTTAAACAGGAAATACTACCACCATCTTCTTCTCTAGATTATGAAAGCGTTAAAGGTATTTCTCCTATTCAATTGTCAGATAAAAAATGGATGCCTGTGATGTACAAGCCAATGCTTCATGCATATATTCCCCAATTGCCTGCTTTAAAAAGACAATCTCCTATCATTTCCAAAAACGGCAATATCTATTTAGTGAACTCAATCACAGAAGTTCTGCTAAATTTCCCTCATCGCATCATAAAAATAGGTGTGGATGGGTCTGTAAAAGAAGATTACCTCGGGCCAATACTAAGTAAAGAATTTATTGGAGGTACTACCGCACTAGCCCTAAGCAAAGACGAAAAAACAATTTTCGTTACAGGTTTAGAGGGCAATAGCCGTTGGGGTGGCGCTCCTCACAATGTTGTATATAAAGTAAACCTTGAAAAAGATGATTATGATTGGCGTACCGAATACAGAAAACCATTTATTGGCGAATTGTTTGCTTCCGGTGAAAAAAATCTGCTAAACTCACCACGCGATATTACCATAAACAACAACGACGATATTATCATTGCAGACCAAAATAATAATAGAATTGCCGTTTTTAATAAAGAAGGGCTCTTAATCAAAGAAATTAGTTGCGGTCAACCTATTGGCGTGGAGTATAGCAATAAAAACGAAAGCTATTATGTATTAAGAGAAACGAAAGATGGCCGACAAATAGTAAAATTCAATAAAAACGGCTTTATGGTTTGCCGAGCAGACTTACCACAAATGACCCGTAATGCTCACTCCTTTATTTGCATTGATGATAAAGACGAAAGAGTAATTATTCATTATCTACACAGTTCCAATCAAATTAAACAATTCGTAGACACTGGTTTTAATTTTATTGAAAGAGGCGATAATATCTCCTATCATGTTTCACCGAATGAAACACTCGATCGTGGCAATAATTTTGATTCTTTTGAGCTAAGCCATGATGGCAAAAAACTATTTTTAACCTCTATTTCAGCCTATGGCTACAGCAAAAACTACGAAGTTTTTGACAGCAAAACAGGCCTACCATTACCATTTGAAAAGATATACCAATGGGGAGCAGATGGGAACTTATACTCTAAAGATCACGGACGAACTGAGTCAATTTCAAGATTTAGTGCAAACTTAGAACCCATTCCATTTAAAAATGAAAAACCGATTGAAGCCAAATTTGGTTTGCCATTTACCGTAGACAAAGAAGGTAATGTCTTTGTTCCACTTGCCCAAGGGGTCAAAAAATTCAATCGCGATGGGGAATTAGTTAATAACGCTTTTATAAAGGTTTCCTTACCCTCTAAAACCGGAGCCTCTGTTAGCAGTTTTGCACAAGATAAAGAAGGTCAATTTTATATTTTAAGCCCCATCAAAAATAAAGATGAATTAATTCCTAGCTTTTTCAAAAACAAATTACCTGAAGACAAAGAGGTTTACCCTGGCCCAGATATGGAATATTCTTTTTATTATTCATCCATTTTAAAATTCCAATCGGATGGCGGGGAATCTTGTGATAATTCTAATAGCAACCTTCTCGAAGGCCGTGGCTATAGCGGCTTGTATCCTGTAAAATTAACAGGTCTCGTATGGAGCCATCAAGGTGTTTCGCCGTATAATTACAGAACAACAAATCATGCAAGGTGCGTATGCGAACACGGCAAGTTTCACATGTCTAAAAGCGACTTAATATACTATACTGATGCAATGCGCTATTCAATAGTGATTATAGATAAAAATCAAAATGAAATCATACGAGTCGGTGAATATGGAAATAACAATTCGTTTTTACCAGAAACAAAGGAACCAAAAATTGGGTTCTCTTGGCCAACTTGCATCAAAACAAATGACGAAGCTTGTTTCATTTCAGACAAAGTCAACAGAAGAATCATTCGTCTTAATTATACTTTTCAAGATTCAAAGGTATTGACAATAAACAAGAAATAACATTTTGGTAAGGCATAAAAATAATAAAAACTAAAGGTGGTAATTGGTAAAAACAAAGACAACGAATTGCAATTTTTATATCATCAGTACTATTCAACCTATGGTAGAACTATAATTGAAAACAATTAGGAATCAATCATGCTAAGGATGGAGTCATTTATTGAGAGCTATCATAAAGGTAACACCATTAGCTCTTCTCTCGAAAATTTCCTGAAAGAAAACCCAGGGCACGAATTAGCCTTAGCCATGCAAAAGATTCGTGCCTCAGTTGCAAGGTCTGAATATTTTGAAGACGCCATAGAAGCTGTAAAACAAATTGACTACCAAAAATATGGACTTGAAGAACAACTAATTCTCTTTCAATTGTTATGTCACTCCTATGCTAATAATAACCGTTTGCAAAACGCAAAGTCAATTCTTTCTAATGTTAAAAAACTTATTACGCCAGATCTGAATCCAGAATATTTGATACTACCAATTACGCTAGAATCTGCTATTCAAAGTGTAGAAGGTGTTCATCAATACCAAACAGAGGCATTTGAAAAATGTCTAGGGATTCTAGGCGAAAAATCAGGGCACTATCGAATCATTCTTTGGATCTATTTGATGCATTTATGCAAAACAAACGAACTTGTAAAATTTGAAAAATATTTTGAACAATTTTATCGAATAACTAAAGATACAGGCTATACCAATCGAATTAATTTTATTTTATTACTTAAAAATTTTGAAAACGCAAATTTTAAAGTTTTATTGCCGCACATTCAAAAATTAAAATCTGATACCACCGATAGCTTTTGGGTTAATGATTTGATTGTATACGAAACCTTATATGAAATTGTTGTAAATAATAAGCACGATATAATAAATGAAAACAATAATGAGGATGGTCTATTGTTATCTTTTGCATTTCTGTATACGGGTAAACCGGAAAAGGCCTTGTATTGGGCACACAAACATACAAAAAAACAACCCAATTTAAGTTTAGCATACGGTTTATTAGGATACTATTTAATACGCGCAGAGCTTGCCAATGGCAATATCAATGCTGCGGTATTTGCATTAGAAAGAAAAATCAAGAATGGCAACAATTGCCCATTTGATGATTTCTTTTGGTTTCGAATTTATCATTTAAAAGGTGATTTTGCGAAAGCCCAAATTTTCTATAACCGAATTCTGACCTATATAGAAACAGAAAAGCTAGATCAAAGGCTAGACTTCGAATTAAAAGTTTCCCCTGAACTTACATTGACAGATATCAGAAACTACACTAAAAACTTTCAAAAACCAACTAGCGTTTCTGATAACGGCCTAATCAATCATCAAAAGCAAAAGACAACTGTAAATTCAATTGATTTTTTAAAAGGTCATAGCCAAGAAATTAACAAAGTTAAACAGCTCATTGAAAAATTTGCAAATACCGACACCTCCGTACTGATTTGCGGCGAAACTGGTACTGGCAAAGAACTAGTCGCTCGTGCCTTATGGCAAGCAGGAAACTACAAAAACAAACCTTTTGTACCGTTTAATTGCGGTGCTATTTCAGATCAACTTTTACAATCAGAATTATTCGGCCATCAAAAAGGCGCATTTACTGGCGCCTATCAAGATCACCAAGGTTTATTTGAAGAAGCTGGCGATGGAATTATTTTTATGGATGAAATTGGAGAAATAAATCATAATATGCAAATCAATTTGCTTAGAATCTTGGAAGCAAAAGAATATCGACCTGTCGGTAGCTCAAAAAATAAAAACCTAAAATGCAAAATAATCGCTGCTACCAATCGAAGATTAGAAGATCTTGTGAAACAAGGCGTATTCAGGCAAGACCTACAATTTCGCTTAGAACGCTTAATCATTGAATTGCCCCCTCTACGCGAACGCCGTTCAGATATCCCAGATTTGATTAATTATTTCTTGAATGAATTAAACCCAAATCTAAACCCAATTTATTTTGATACTGCTACCTTAGACTATTTAAAAAAATTACCTTGGCTAGGTAACATTCGCGAATTAAAAAACGAAATGGAAAGAATTAGGTTGTTATATTCCGATCATAAAACTTTAAATATGCATGTGCTAAACGATAAATACCAAATGAAAGCACCTATTCCCAATCAAGATAAAAAAAATCACAATGAAAAAATTATAAATAAAAATAACCATATTAATTTAAACTCAAAATTTAGACGGCTCGAAGAACTCAAAAAGTTATTTTCAATTCATACTAAATTAACAAGAATCGAGGTCATTGATTTATTAAAAATAAGCCCAAATACAGCTGCAAATTATTTAGAAACTCTAGAAAAAAAAAATTTTATTAAAAAAGAGATTATACCAAATACTAGGTCTCAATATTATAAGCTAGTCTAACCCACTCTTTAATAAAAATAAAAAACCTGCAACATCTTAAAATCAGATTTATATCAATTCCCCTCAAAATCATGTCAATTCTCAAATCCTACATCTAACCCCAAAAACTGATTTATTCGTAACCCATTAAAAATTAGCCTCTTACGAACATGCAAAAGTTTGGCATATCTACTGCTATTTAATTCTTCCTATAGCAAAAAATACAGGTGGAGATGAAAAAATGAATCAATTTGCACAGATTTTTTCTTTAAAAAGATTACATTTATTTGAAATAGAAGACCAAAAGTGGTGCCCTAAAATGATTCGAGATGGGGTAACAGATTTTTTACAACATATCGTTCAGGTTTTTGCCTTATACCGCCCAATCTCCTCTCGACTCGCGAATGCCTTAAATAGTAGTCGCCAAAAGAATATTATCGATTTATGTTCAGGTGGTTCTGGCCCATGGAAATTTTTATTAAAAGAATTAGAAAATCACAATTTAAAAGTAACTCTAACGGATTTATTCCCGAATCACAGTGCTTTTCAAAAAACAAAATCTCTCTATCCACAAAATGTTAATTTTTTAAAATCACCAATAGATGCCTCAAAAGTTCCAACAGAGTTATTAGGCTTTCGAACTTTGTTTTCCTCCTTTCACCACTTAACACCAAAACAGGCGCAAGAAATTTTACAAAATGCAGTTGACGCAAAAGTTGGTATTGCGGTTTTTGAAAGCACTCAACGCCATCCTCTTTCTCTACTTTATATGCTTTTTACACCACTACTAGTCTTGTTGTATGTTCCACGAATTCGACCATTTCGTTGGAGCCGACTATTCTGGACCTATATAATTCCACTAATTCCATTCATCGTAATGTTCGATGGAATTGTATCATGCTTACGAACTTACAACAAAGATGAGCTAAAAGCACTCACAGAAAATTTAACAGGCACTCCCTATCACTGGGAAATTGGCCTAGAACCAATCGGTAAATTACCCATTGGCGTCACCTATCTCATTGGCTTTCCTAAAACGAGCGAACCCGTATCAAAGAACAATTAGTTTCAAATGGATACTAATTAAAAAGTAATGGTCAGCCCACCGTCTATGGTAATAATCGAGCCTGTAATATAAGTTGCATCAGGCCCTGCTAAAAAATAAGCAGTGCCTGCAATTTCTTCTGGTTCACCAGCTCTTTGCAAAGGTAAATGGCCATATTTAATATAATTATCTTTAAACCATTGCGAATCTAATTCATTTTGACCGTCTTTTTTTATCGACATGGGCGTATTCACAAAACCAGGTGCAATTGCATTAGCAAGTATCTTGCGTGGCGCTAGTTCTAATGCTAATGATCTAGTAAATTGGGTAATTGCTGCTTTTGCCATTCCGTAGGCCGAACTCCCCTGGGCTACACGATCATGATGAATTGAAGTTATATGGATCACACGACCACCATCTGTCATAAGAGGTATCAATTCACGACAAATTTTTACGCTTCCATACAGCATGACTTGTAGGGCGTTATCCCATTTAGCAAAATCAGATTCAATTGAATGATGACCTTCTGAGACCCCAACGCTATTCACTAAAACTTGAAATGTTCCAAATTGTTTTTTAACTTTTGTGCTAAAATTTTTTATATCTTTATCGCTTCGAACATCTAATGGGTAAGCGCCATGACCTTCTCCCTTAAGATTGGAAATTACTTTTTTGGCATTCGCCAAATCATAGGCACCAACAATAACCTGCCAACCTTCTCGCGCAAATCGTTCCGCAGTCGCTTTACCTATACCCGAAGAACCCCCTAAAACAATAACCTTTTTATCGCCTTTGTTTTTTGCCATTAATAGGTTGCCCTTCCGCCTGATATATCAAAGATGAAACCCGTATTAAAGCTAGCTTCTTTTGAAACGATAAAACTAGATAAGGCCGCAACTTCCTCTACTGTTCCTAATCGTTTCATCGGTATTTTACTAGTCATATAAGCCAATTGCTCTGGTGAGGTATTTTCGTTCATGGCTGTTTTAATGACAGCCGGCGCTAACCCATTTATAGTAATACCTTTTTCAGCGTACTCTTTACCAATACCCTTTACTAAACCAAGAACACCAGCCTTCATTGATGAATAACCACACATAAAAGGGTTGCCTTCTTTACCTGCTATGGAAGCAATAAGCAATACACGCCCATAATTTTTCTTTTGCATAACAGTAATTGCGTACTTCGTCATTAAAAAAGCACCACGCAAATTGATGGCGTAAATTTTATCATATTCTTCTACTGGGTATTCAGTAATATTGGTACTTGTCGGCCCCACGATACCGGCCGAATTAATCATCACATCAACTTTGCCATAAATAGTTTCCACTTTTTGAAAAGCAAATTTGACAGAATCTTCTTTAGAAATATCAACTACAAAGGCTTCTGCAACATAACCCAATGCTTTGATTTCATCAACTGTTTTTTTTAACATCGCTGGGTTAATGTCAAAAAGCATTACTTTACCACCTTCTGAGGCTATTCTTAAAGCAATTCCTTTACCGAGACCATCGGCCCCTCCAGAAATAACCGCCACTTGGTCTTCAAATCATTTTTCCATTATTACCCTCTAAGAAATTTTTGGTCCATTATTTTACTTTATATGAATTCGTAAGACAACCCAGACACCATAATTTTATATCTAAAACATCTCAAATTGCAAATTTGTTCTGCTAGAAGCACAAATTTAATATCGAAAAATACTCGCAAAAAGTTATCTAAAGTCTATCCAACTAGAATTATAAACTCAATAAAAGCCCAGCAAAGAAAACAAAACATACCTTAGTGCGCCCGAAAAGTTGTGAAACAATTGAGAAACAAATTGCCAAGCAATTCTACATTAATTAAAAAACACATTATCCACGGCGTCCACTCTGTCAACTCTGTCCACTATGTCTACTATGTCCACTATGTCTACTATGTCCACTATGTCCACATTAAGTTATACAAGTATTTATTTATAAATACAAAAATCCGAATAAAAAGATTGCATACCCAAGCAAAAGACAAATTAGGCTAAACTAGCCCCTATTCTAACTGCCATGAACTTTCAACATAAGCATTGGATGCTCAGAATAAGACATTATTTACGGTTCTTGATATTATCTAGCCATCAGCCCCCTACATAACTAGCCAATAAATTAAAATCTACCCAGAACTGGAGGTGTACTAGTTTCGATAACGACGCGGAGCGTGGGCACGATGCGAACAACATGGCACTGAAACTCACTAAATATAGACCAAAGAGAAAGAGTATTTATAACATTTGATAATTATCACGATTTTTCTTTTTTTTCAGTGAATTTCAGTGTGTTCAGTGGTTAAAATCTTTCTTCTTAGCTTTAAATTTTCAATACCTCTGAGTACTCGTGCTAATGAATTCACAAATTTGTGCATTACATGCACTTCTTTCTAAAATTTCTCATCGCTGGCAGCCTGACTACTCCAAATCCTATCAAAAATGGACTAATCGCATCCATTTTGTTGCGGAAAATTTCACAGACAATTACATTGTTTTTAAATATTCCCTCACACCCTTCTTTTGCATGTCATAATCTGAGGTAGAATTAATTATCTCCATTATTTTTTTTGAGTCAACGCCTAAACTAGACCCAAGAGCTATGAGTTCTTCATCGCTATATATAAAAGCACCCCATAACCTAAATGTTTGAAATAATACAAGAGACTTTTCGCATTTGCCAAAATATTCAATTGTATCTTCTTCTGGATGATATGCACAAAAATTACCTTTATCACTGTCGTAGCCATACAGCGATAAATCTTCACTCCACAATGGAGTAAAATTTATGGTTGTTAACAATGTATTGTCATCTAATCTAGATTTTAAAAACAGCTTTTCGTTATCTATTAAGTATTCTGCCTCAATTAAATTTTCATAGATATTATTTTTTCCAAATAAATAATCAGAAAAATTACTACTGCATACCTTAGCAATAATTGCTTTTCTTTTTTCACCTAAAATTAGCATGTTTCTTTCCTTTTAAATTTAAGATAGCCTAATCCAACATATTTTAAGCGCCAATTGTAATTTATGGATATCTAAAATAGGTTCGTTACAAGAATATGCTGACGACATCAAATGATATAACTACCTTAAATGTTTTTCCTGCAAAACTATTTAAACCTTGAGCTTTACCACTTTGAATTGCATCAAGATATCAAGCAACTGGCCCATCTGACTTACTTCCAAGGCTGTTTATTGAATCCAACCACATTTGCATCAATTCATACTCGGTTTAGCAACAATTCATTACTAAATCGGGTATAAACTGAACTATAAACGCACCTAATAAAACCAAGTGCGTTCGTTATTCGTCTTTAAATTTTCAAAGAACTTTTGGGTGATTTTAATCTAAATTATTTGAATTTCTAGGAGGAAATATATCGATATTTTCTT